>OJCK01000002.1_pt1 | contig 274934 bp, 250 predicted proteins | sample 1592141 | NCBI WGS metagenome assembly OJCK01 (sample SAMN05416893, study PRJEB24817) | seawater metagenome | isolation source: Sea water | place: Canada:Atlantic | collected 2013-11 | reverse complement strand
TTCACGCTTAAGCGCAGGTAGAACATTCAAGTTCAAGGCGGTAGCACGGAGCCTAGGTTACTAGGTGAGTACTTCCAATCGACAAATCGATTGTTACCGTAATTCACGCTTAAGCGCAGGTAGAACATTCAAGTTCAAGGCGGTAGCACGGAGCCTAGGTTACTAGGTGAGTACTTCCAACGCCGAAATTGGCTATCACCGTAATTCACGCTTAAGCGCAGGTAGAACATTCAAGTTCAAGGCAGTAGCACGGAGCCTAGGTTACTAGGTGAGTACTTCCAACGCCGAAATTGGATGTTCTAACAAGCTTAAGGTAGGGTTACTCCCATTCAATTGTTGCGGGCGGCTTCCCTGATATATCGTAAACAACGCGAGAAATACCATCAATTTCGTTAATAATACGGTTAGACACTAAGCCTAAGAAATCGTAAGGTAAATGTGACCAGCGTGCAGTCATAAAGTCGATAGTTTCTACACAGCGTAGGCTTACAACCCAGTCATATTTTCTTGCATCGCCCATAACACCGACTGAACGTACAGGTAAAAATACCGTGAAGGCTTGGCTAACTTTTTTATATAAGTCATGTTTGTGCAATTCTTCAATGAAAATATGGTCGGCACGGCGAAGTAAGTCTGCGTATTCTTTTTTCACTTCACCTAAAATACGAACACCTAAACCTGGCCCTGGGAAAGGATGACGATAAAGCATGTCATAAGGTAATCCAAGCTCTAAACCAATTTTACGCACTTCATCTTTAAACAATTCGCGTAGTGGCTCTACTAAGCCTAACTCCATATCTTCAGGTAAACCGCCAACATTATGGTGCGATTTAATCACATGGGCTTTGCCAGTTGCAGACGCAGCTGATTCAATAACATCTGGGTAAATAGTACCTTGGGCTAACCATTTAGCATTCTTAAGTTTACCGGCTTCTTCGTCAAAAATTTCAACAAAAACATTACCAATAATTTTACGTTTTTTCTCAGGGTCGTTCTCATCAGCTAATCGGTCTAAGAAACGATTTTCGGCATTAACATGAATAATATTTAAACCGAAATGGTCACCAAACATATCCATTACTTGCTGGCCTTCGTTTAAACGGAGCAAACCGTTATCAACAAAAACACAGGTCAACTTATCGCCAATTGCGCGATGCAAAAGCATAGCAACAACAGATGAGTCAACACCACCAGACAAACCAAGAACAACTTCGTCATCACCGATTTGTGTTTTCATTTTCTCGATTGCATCTTCAATAATTGATGCTGGTGTCCACAACTTTTCACACTGACAAATATCAACAGCAAAATGCTCAAGAATTCTTAAGCCTTGCTTAGTATGAGTAACTTCAGGATGAAATTGTACACCGTAGAATTGCTTGTCTTCATTTGCCATTGCCGCGTATTTACAACTTGGCGTTTGGGCAACAGTAACAAAACCTTCAGGAATAGCTGACACTTTATCGCCATGGCTCATCCACACATCTAATAATGCATTGCCGTTTTGACTGACATTATCTTCAATAGCATTAAAGAGTGCTGATTTTGCGATAACTTCTACCGCTGCATAGCCGAATTCTTTATGTTCAGAACCTTCTACACCGCCACCTAATTGTTCAGCCATGGTTTGCATGCCGTAACAAATACCCAATACTGGCACACCCGCATTAAATACATATTCAGGTGCACGAGGAGAGTTTTGTTCGGTAACTGACTCAGGTCCGCCCGCTAAAATTATGCCCGTAGGATTAAAACCTTCAATTTGTTCTTGAGTAACATCCCAAGCCCATAATTCACAATAAACACCAATTTCTCGAACACGACGAGCGATTAGTTGAGTGTATTGCGAACCAAAATCTAATATCAGTATGCGGTGATCATGAATGTCTTTACTCATGTTGTTTTCCTACTTTTATTTAACTATAAAATGAACAGGCTGAGCTTGCTCAAAATGAGATAGCGCTCAGCCTATTTGAATTTCTTTAGATGCGTAAAAAATCATCTTCAGTTTTATTTTTCTAACAACAAAGCGTTGAGAGTATTTTAGCTCAAGTTCAGATCAAAGTACCTGTTCAGCATTCGTCAATAGGTGCTCACCTAATACAAACTTAATTTAAATAACTCTACCGCTCTTACTAGCCCATGCGATAATTTGGCGCTTCTTTAGTGATAGCAACATCATGAACATGAGACTCACCCATACCGGCAGAAGTTATTTTCATAAACTCTGGCTTTGTACGCATAATTTCAATCGTCGCAGAACCCGTTAAGCCCATTGATGAACGTAAGCCACCCATTTGTTGGTGGATAATAGCGGCAACTGGACCTTTATAAGCAACACGTCCTTCGATGCCTTCTGGTACTAATTTATCGGCTTCGCCATCAGACTTTTGGAAGTAGCGATCACTTGAGCCTTCTTTCTGACTCATGGCGCCTAAAGATCCCATGCCACGGTAAGATTTGTAGTAACGGCCTTGGTATAACTCTACTTCGCCGGGTGCTTCTTCAGTACCAGCAAGCATGCTACCAACCATCACACAATGCGCACCAGCAACTAATGCTTTAGCAATATCGCCTGAAAAACGAATACCACCATCGGCAATAACCGGAATTCCGGTCCCTTTTAATGCTTCAACAGCATTAGAGATAGCGGTTAATTGTGGAACACCTACACCGGTAACAATTCGAGTAGTACAAATAGAACCTGGGCCTATACCTACTTTAACAGCATCAACACCAACATCGGCTAAAGCCTTAGCACCTGCAGCTGTAGCCACGTTACCGGCAATAATTTGTAAATCTGGGTATTTAGCGCGAGTTTCAGCTACGCGATCAAGAACACCTTGTGAGTGGCCATGTGATGTATCAATTAATAAAACATCAACACCTGCAGCAACAAGTGCATCAATACGTTCATCTGTGCCAGCGCCAACACCAACAGCAGCACCAACGCGTAAGCGACCTAACTCATCTTTACAAGCATTAGGTTTACTTTCAGCTTTTTGATAATCTTTAACGGTGATCATACCTTTAAGCGTAAAAGCGTCGTCTACCATTAGTATTTTTTCAATGCGATGTTCGTGCATTAAACAAAGTATTTCTTCTCGTGATGCACCTTCTTGTACTGTGACAAGTTTGTCTTTCTTGGTCATCAATGCCGATACTGGCTTAGTTAAATCAGTTTCAAAGCGTAAATCGCGCCCTGTAATTATGCCAACAAGCTTATTTTTTTCGTCAACAACCGGGAAGCCTGAAAAACCAAGTTCATCAGCTAGGCGCATGGTGCCTTCAATTGTTGCTGTTGGGTTAACCGTAACAGGATCTGAAACAATGCCGCTTTCATATTTCTTAACTTTAGAAACATTTTTAGCTTGTTCAGCAATGGTCATATTTTTGTGAATAAAACCTACACCACCTTCTTGAGCTAAGGTAATAGCTAAACGTGCTTCGGTCACTGTGTCCATCGACGCAGAGATCATTGGAACATTTAAGTTGATCTTTCGAGTTAATTTAGTTTTTAAATCGGCAGTATGGGGCAGTACCTTAGAATGAGCAGGTACCAGTAAAACATCGTCAAACGTTAACGCTTCTTGGGCAATTCTTAGCATCGCAACATCTCTCTAAAATGAGTGGTTAGGGAGGAAATATTGCGGCAGAATTTTAACCGCTTTCACGACTAAGGTAAACTTATAATTGCGATAAAACGAAAATAAACTGCCGATTATGGGTTAAACAAATATATAATGGTCGGCAATAACATTTTGTTACCTCTTAATCATATAGAAAGTAAAATATTTATGGCTCAACAGCATATTCTACAAGTTAGTGAACTCACCAAAAAAGTACGTTTTATTCTAGAGAGTGAGTTAAATACTGTTTGGTTATGTGGCGAAATATCTAATTTTATTGCCGCAAGCTCTGGACATTGGTATTTATCTTTAAAAGATCAAAAATCGCAAGTTCGCTGCGCTATGTTTAAAGGTAATAATCGTAGGGTTAGCATTCAGCCACAAAATGGCCAACAAGTTCTAGTGCGAGCTAAAGTATCCTTGTATGAGCCGCGTGGCGATTTTCAACTGATTATTGAGCAAATGGAGTCTGCCGGAGAAGGCTTACTACGACAACAGTATCAATTATTAAAAGACCAGTTGCATAAAGAAGGTTTATTTGAGCTTTATCATAAGCAAGCTATACCTAAATTAATTGAAACAGTCGGCATCATTACTTCGCCGACGGGTGCGGCAGTAAAAGATATTATGAACGTATTAAAGCGAAGAAACCCGCTCTTAAAAGTTATTGTTTATCCGGTGTTAGTTCAAGGTGAACAAGCTAAATATGATATTACCCATGCAATAACGTTAGCAAACCAACGCAATGAAGTAGATGCATTATTAATAGCTCGAGGTGGAGGTTCTTTGGAAGATTTGTGGGCTTTTAATGAGGAAATTGTAGCACGAGCAATCTTCCAATCGGCATTACCAATAATTAGCGGAGTAGGTCATGAGATAGATACAACGTTATCTGATTATGTAGCAGACTTAAGGGCCCCTACGCCGTCTGCTGCTGCAGAGCTTGTTTCTGCTGATACAGAAGAGCGTATCAAAAACCTTCTTTCTCTTTCTAAGCGCGCGCACATAGCTATTGGCCAACAACTAAAACGCTCAAGCCATTTGTTGGGGAGTTTAAATCATAGGTTGAGCCAAGTTCATCCTGAACAACAGTTACGAAATAAACAACAAAAATCAGACGATCTCACGCTTCGTTTACAAGGGCTTATTTCGAGGAAGTTAAATCAAGTTAAACATCAGCCAACATACCTTGAGCAGCGTCTTATTAATGCTAGCCCGGCTAATAAAGTAAAACAAAAACTTCAGTATGCAGCGCAATTAAATACACAATTGATCAGAGCCCAACAACGGCTATTAATGGCTAAACGTGAAGTTTTTTCTCATCAATGCGAACAGCTTCATATTGTTAGCCCATTAGCGACTATTGCTCGTGGCTATAGTATAACTCGAACTGAGCAAGGGAAAATGGTTAAAAGTATTAAAGATTTAGAAATTGAAACCAGTATTAAAGTGGAAGTTTCTGATGGTGTAATCGATGCTAAAGTTTTAGCAGTAAAAGCCAATTAGCTCGATGAAATTACCGCTTCATGTAATAATTTAGTCACTTCGCTTTTACTTGAATCGTTAAACTTAACCCCGAGCAATACACCAGCGGTTTGTATTCTACTATTACAAATTTCAGCCGCTAACTTGAGGTTCTTTAAACCTTGGAAATCTTCAATAATGATTTCTATCGGCTTATCCTCAGTTAATGTTAGCTTTTCACCATTTGTGATCATGAGTTTACAGCCAGAAACAGAAATATCAGAAATTACTGAGCCCCAATATTCCTCTTTAATTTTAGTTTTAGCTTTAATATAGGTTTCAATGCGCATTGAACCACGAAGATTCTGTAAGCTTACTTCCCTTGGAAATTCAAGTACTAAAATACGAGAAGGAATTTGAATAGCCATTTTAATATTAGAAATGAATGCTACTACCGCTCCTTCGTGTCCCTCAATTAAACCACGAACAGTTACGCCCATTCCGGGAGCAATGTATTTCGCGAAGGTGCCCATTTTTGAGCTATCAGGGTATTGCACTAAAACATAATGCTTTTGTAAATAACCAATAAACGTTGAACGAAACTTACCTCGTTGCCCTGCAGGGGTCGACATATCTAGTGTTACAATAGAACCAGGGTGTAACAATGCTAAATTTTTATTTAACCGTTCTACTGTTTCAATCTTTGCAGAGGGATCAGACATAAGTTTCCAAAAGTTTAATCTTAATAGAACAAAATTATTCTGTTAAATAAGTTGCTTAGGGTATTTAACATTAGCGGAATACATTAGCTAAGGCAATATCAATCGTATTAAAAACAAGCAAAAAATACGGATAAAAAAACTGACATTGAGTTGTCAGTTTTTTTATCACTTAAGCGTAATACTTAGTCTTTTTTATAACCTTGAGTTGCTCGGGCAAGTTTCTTTTGCTCGGTATAATTTAGTTTTTTCTTACCCGCAAATGGGTTAGAGGTTTCTCTAAATTCAATTCTAATTGGTGTTCCCATTATTTTTAATGACTTACGGTAATAGTTCATTAAATAACGTTTATAAGATAACGGTAGGTTTTTCGCTAAGTTGCCATGAATCACAATAATAGGTGGGTTGTAACCACCGGCATGGGCATATTTTAGTTTTATGCGACGACCTTGGTGCATAGGAGGTTGGTGGTCAAACACCGCCATATCTAAAATTTTAGTTACCATAGAAGTAGAAATACGTTTAGTTGCTGAAATAAACGCTTCTTCAACTGACTCATATAAATGCCCTACACCTGTGCCGTGTAGCGCTGAAATAAAGTGAATTCGAGCAAAATCAATAAAGCCTAGGCGACGATCTAATTCAGATTTAATACGATCTTTAACGTGGTCATCTAAACCATCCCATTTATTCACTGCTAATACTAATGAACGCCCTGCTTCTAAGATAAATCCAAGTAAACTTAAATCTTGATCACTAATGCCTTCTTGAGCATCAATAATCAACAAACAAACATTAGCATCTTCAATCGCGCGCAACGTTTTAATAACCGAGAATTTTTCTACGATGTCAGTAACATTTTTACGGCGACGAATACCTGCCGTATCAATTAAAGTATAAGGACGACCATTGTGCTCCATTGGAATATAAACGCTATCACGCGTTGTACCCGGCATATCAAATACTACGACTCTGTCTTCACCTAAAATACGATTAGTTAAAGTCGACTTACCTACGTTAGGTTTACCAATGATCGCTAGTTTTATAGTGTCAGTTTCTTCTGGCGCTTCTTCAATATTCTTTTTATCGAGAGCTTCAGAGTCTAAGTGTTCTTCGAAATCACCGTCAAATTCGTCATTTTCTTGTGCTTCGGGTTTACCTAACTCTTCAATGTGGGGTGTTAAGGCTAACGTTAATAGTTGCGTAACACCACGGCCATGAGCCGCAGCAATTTGATGTACCGCATCGCCTAAACCAAGTGAGTAGAAGTCAGCAACCGCAGAGTCAGCATCAATACCGTCGACTTTATTAGCAACCAAAAATACTTTTTTATCTTGTTTACGTAAATGGCTAGCTATACCTTGATCTGCAGATGTTAAACCTGCTCTTGCATCAACCATAAATAATACGGCATCGGCTTCATCAATAGCAATTAAAGACTGTTCAGCCATTAAAGCATCAATACCCTTCTCATCACCTTCAATACCGCCGGTATCAATAACAATAAATGGATGCTCTTCAACTTCCGCTTTTCCGTATTGGCGGTCACGCGTTAAACCAGGGTAGTCGGCAACTAAAGCATCTCTGCTGCGTGTTAATCTATTAAATAGTGTTGATTTACCGACATTAGGTCGCCCAACGAGTGCTACTACAGGAAGCATGTTCACCTCAAATTTCTTTTACGCTAATATGATGTTAGCGTTATTAATAAACAACGGCTCCAGCACATTTTGCACTGGAGCCGTTTATAATTTTAGTCTAAATATTTAGTTAGTCGGTATTTTTTAACTGACTCATTAAATTATTTATTTTGGAATAGTAATCGCTTCTAAATCACCATTACGTGCTTGGCTATACAAAACGTTATTTTCAACTGTTGGTGTTGCATGAATTCCGCTGCTATCAACATGATGGCGAGAGACTATTTCGCCGGTATCTTGATCTAACCAATGTAAATAACCTTCAAAATCTCCAACAACAACATAATTACCTTGAGGAACCGGTCCAGTTACGCCACGATTAGTGAAAGATAACTGGCTCCAAAGCTCTAAGCCATTATTACGGTCAATTGCGTATACATGACCTTTAACATCAGTTAAAAATAAGCTGTTACCGCTGATCGACACTTCACGATAAGATGAATATTGACGCTGCCATAATACACGACCTGAACGTAATTCAACGGCACTTAAATTGCCTCTTGAAGATACACTATAAATATTATCACCGTAAATTAATGGCGTTGAGTCAACATCAATAACACGTTCTAATTCGGTTGAGCCTGCAGCTTCACCAATATCTACCGTCCAACCTTGGCGGCCTTGTTCAAGTAAATAAACAGATAATGAACCGTCGGCAGAGCCAACAATAACACCACCACCAGCAATAACAGGAGCACTAATACCACGTAAAGTTAATGGCGGTACATCTTGCTCTATTTGCCAATCGTCTTGACCGTTTGAGGCATTGAATGCTTTCATAACACCCGAAGCGGTATTTACAACTAGCTTACCTGAGTCTAGTGCTGGTGCAGCTATAACTTCACCTTTAACTTTACCTTTCCAAGCGAGCTCGCCATTTTCAATATCAAGTGCGAAAACTTCACCATTTTCACTACCAAAAAAAGCCTTGTTAATACCGGCAACAACACCACCACTAATTAAAGCAGGCTCTTTATCGTCAAAAAAGCCGCGCTTATTTTCTATGTCGCTTAAATCAGCATGCCAAACTTGATCACCGCTTTGTTCGTCAAATGCGTAAGCTTCACCTTCGCGACTTACACTAACCACTTTGCCGTAAGCAACTACAGGTTGAATACGAGAGAAGTAATCTCCCACACCATTGCCAACGCTTGCATCCCATTTTACATCAGGTTCAAACAATGCTTTTATTTCAGTTAATTCTGCAACCTTTAGATCTTCGTCTTCATCATCAGTTGATGAACACGCAGAAATTCCTAGTGCTAAAAAACAAATAACAAGGAGGTTTCTATTAAAGCGTTTACTCATAAACATGCTTATCGCTCTCTATTTGTTTAAGTTAATAACTTGCGCTAGATTATCTAGTTTCATCTGTAAAGCTGGGTTGCTGCTATCATCTGCGCTGTCGATGGCCGCTTGATAAGCAGTACGTGCTAATTCAGACTTACCTTGTTTAAAGTAAATATCACCTTTAATTTCTTCAACACTCGTATCGAACGAAGCAGGTAATTTAGGAGCTAATGTTTTCAACGCTAGTTCAAATTTTTCTAACTGTAACTGCACACGCGCTAAACGCACTGTGGCTATTGCTTTAATACCGTCATCAACTGATTTTTCAATCGCTGTGCTTAGATATGTTTCAGCTTTTTCCCAGTTTTGGTTTTCAGCAGCTTCTTTAGCTAAGGCAATTGCCGTTAGCATTGTATAACTAGAGCTTTCATTTTCAGCAATAAAAGCATTACCAGCTACTTCAAAATTAGCACCTTCTTCAGTCGAAGCTTCCATCATTGCTTGATAAGCTTCTGAAGTATTAAGTTCTTGTTGTAATTTATAATCGTTATAGTAATTAAGACCTATAAATCCTGAAAAACCAATAACTAAACCAGCAATAATTGCGTTTCCGTTGTTACTCCAAAACGTTTTGATTGCTTCTACTTGTTGTTCTTCTGTTTGATGTATATCCAAAACTAACCCTTAAAGTAAATTTGTTAAAAGGCTTGCCACTTGTTCTAGTGGCAAACTTTGTTGTTCTTGTTGTCCGCGCAAATATTTTACGGTTACCATTTTTTGAGCTACTTCATCTTCACCAAGAATCAATGCTATTTGGGCACCTGATTTATCTGCACGCTTCATTTGTTTCTTCATATTGCCACCACCACAGTGACATTGTAATCTTATTTCTGGTACTTGATCGCGCCATTGCTCAGCTAAGCCATTACCCGCTATTTCAGCGTCAGTACCAAGCATAATAACGTAAGCATCCACTTGGGCTCTAACATTATTCGCTTTTTCTAAACTGGTTAACATCAAGACTAAGCGTTCAATACCCAATGCAAAACCAAAACCAGGTGTTGATTTTCCACCTAATTGTTCTACTAAACCGTCATAGCGGCCACCGGCACAAATAGTACCTTGTGCGCCTAAGCTAGATGTAACCCATTCAAAAACAGTGCGATTATAATAATCTAAACCACGAACTAAGCGATCATTAATTACATACTTTACGCCAGCAGCGTCTAAACGCTGACAAACTGAAGCAAAGTGTGCACTCGATTCTTCGCCAAAGTAATCGGCTAATTTAGGTGCGCCCGTTAATGCTGCTTGTACATCTGGGTTCTTACTGTCTAGCACACGTAATGGATTAGTGTGCATTCTACGCTTGCTGTCTTCATCTAAAAGATCTTCTTTTTCAGATAAAAATTCTACAAGTGCATCTCGGTATTTACCACGCTCTTCGTTCGAGCCTAAAGAGTTTAACTCTAGTGTGACAAATTCATTGATACCAAGTTCCCGCCAAAGTCGCGACGTTAACATAATAATTTCAGCGTCAATATCTGGTGTTGCTATACCAAAGGCTTCTAGGCCAAATTGATGAAATTGACGGTAACGCCCTTTTTGTGGGCGCTCATGGCGAAACATTGGTCCCATATACCATAAGCGTTGCTCTTGGTTATATAGTAACCCATGTTGATTAGCTGCTCGCACACAACTTGCCGTACCTTCTGGTCGCAATGTTAAACTGTCACCATTGCGATCATCAAAGGTATACATTTCTTTTTCAACAATATCGGTAACTTCACCTATAGAGCGCTTGAATAAGGCCGTAGACTCTACAATAGGCATACGTATTTCTGCAAAACCGTAATTACTGGCAACTCGGCGTAATACTGTTTCTACCATTTGCCAAATACCTGTTTCTGCTGGCAAACAGTCGTTCATACCTCTAATGGCTTGTAATGCTTTACTCACGTATTATTTTCTCGCTCATTTGTATTTGTTCATTTTTAATTCATTCGCTGATACAAAATATACTTTTGTTGAGCGCCATTATTTATCGCGCATAGTATAGGCAGTTTGCTATCAAACGTAAATAACAGCCGCTAGCGTAATGAATTAAGCTTAATTAATCTAGCTCTTGTATTGCTATTTGATTACTCGCATCAAGCATCTTAGCTTTTGCGCGAATTCGTTGTTCGAGCTGATCAACAAGATTAGTGTTATCGAAACGCTCTTTTTGTCTTATGCCATCAAGGTAATAACCACTTTTTTTGCTACTGCCGGTTAAACCTAAATCAGACACTAATGCCTCACCTGGGCCGTTAACAATACAACCGATAATAGAAACATCCATAGGTGTCATAATATCTTCAACACGCTGCTCTAAAGCATTTACGGTAGAAATAACATCGAACTCTTGGCGAGAACAACTTGGACAAGCGATAAAATTAATACCACGACTACGCAGTTTTAAAGACTTTAAAATATCAAAACCCACTTTGATTTCTTCGATAGGATCTGCCGCTAATGAAACGCGTAAGGTATCGCCAATACCTTCAGCAAGCAATAAACCTAACCCTACTGATGACTTAACAGAGCCTGATCGCAAGCCACCTGCCTCGGTAATACCAAGGTGCAATGGATTATCAATTTGTTTAGCTAATAAACGATATGCGCCGACGGCAAGAAACACATCTGAAGCCTTTACACTGACTTTAAACTCATGAAAATTTAAACGGTCAAGAATATCAACATGACGCATGGCTGATTCTAATAACGCTTCTGGTGTTGGTTCTGTGTATCTTTCTTGAATATCTTTTTCTAACGAGCCGCCATTAACACCAATGCGAATAGGGATATTATTATCACGAGCACATTCAACAACAGAGCGAACTCTATCTTCTCGACCTATATTACCCGGATTAATACGCAAACAATCAACGCCATACTCAGCGACTTTCAAGGCAATACGATAATCAAAATGAATATCGGCAACTAAGGGGATATTTGTTTGTAACTTTATCTCACGAAAAGCTTCAGCAGCATCCATCGTTGGAACACTCACACGAACAATGTCGGCACCTACAGCTTCAAGAGCATTAATTTGTGCAACGGTTGCAGCTACATCTGTGGTAAGTGTGTTGGTCATTGACTGCACCGAAATAGGTGCGCCACCACCAACTGGCACATTGCCAACCATAATTTGACGTGATTTTCGACGGATAATAGGAGATTCTTTAAACATAATAAAATTTCAGTATTGTGATATTAATTAAACAAAAAATGACCGAATTAAGGCGTCATAGGTAATGAAAATTTAGCGATATTTCCAGCGTTAAAACCCGTCATATCAACCGCAAGGTCATTGTAATCTATTGCCACTAACTCAGGTTTACCTAAAGTAATAGAGAAAGGCGCTTGACCCGAAATTTTCATAACATAGCCAGACTTTTTCACACCCCAAGCAATTCTTTCACCGGTAGCATCATATATATTAACCCAACAGTCGCCTGAAAATGTAAAAACCACATTAGCAATTAATGAAGTTTCGCTTTCATCAGTAATGCTTTCATCATTAGTACTTTCAACATTAGTACTATCAACATTAGAACTTTCAATAGTTTGGCTAGGTATAACAGAGCTTACACCGTTATCTAATTGGTCAGTAGCAATATCAACAGTTTCGGCATTAGTAGCATTCTCTATTGACGTATTTAATGCATCATTAACATCGAAGGCTTCCCCTTTATTGGCTGCATTTCTTTCGGTTATACCGGAATCGTCAAGGTTATTTGTATGAGTTAAACTGCTATTGGTTGTTGGGATAGTATTGTTCGTTTCGTTATTAGCTGACACTTTTGCAACTTGATTAACCTTCTCAGCTGCAATAGGCTCAGGTTGCTCTGAAGGCGTTTGAAGCCACCAGACCACAGTTGCCGTAAGGAATATTGCCAAAATAAGATAAGTGATCCACATTAACAATTTATGCTCAGCTTGCTTTTCTGTTCCCTTAGAAAAACTTTGCATACCCGCACACTGGCTTTGTACTTCAGCTAATTGATCATAACTATTTAGTACGACAGTTTCTGAAATATTAACCAATTTAGCGTAACTTTTCAGATAACCACGATTGAAAGCTTCAGGTAAGCTACGGTCAAAAATGTCCACTTCTATATTTTGCACTAAGCGTAATCTAAAATTAAGCTTATCAGCAACTTGCTGCTCAGTTAAACCACCAGTTTCTCGTGCTTCTTTCAGTATTGCTCCAGGACCAACAACTAAGTTGATTTCTTCGGTAGCGACTACTGCTTCATTTTGTTCATTTTTCAATGTAGTTAACTCTTGCTTCATCAAGCGTTTCTCTTAGCGTTTAGCCGCTGATTTTGGGTCTGCGAGATAAATAACATCACCAATTTTTAACAGATATGGGCGACCTAACTTATTCCAACGCTCTAAACTTTTCATTACAATATTGTATTGCTTAGAAATAGCAAACAAACTATCACCCTTGGCCACTACATGAATGGGTAATGAAACCACCGGCGCTCTATTTTCTTCATCTTTAACTTCAGTTACCGGTGCTGTATCTGTTTTTATATTTGATACATTTTCAGGCTTGTTAACCGTTAACTTACGTGTTTTTTTATCTAACTTCTTCTCTGTTTCTTTATCATTAACAAATGTTTTTTGAACAGCCGTTTTAGAAGCGTTTTTTTGCTCGTTAGCCCTAGCGCTCTCTGCTTTTACATTGGCCTCTTGTTGAGACGTTGGCATAACAGAGTTTTCCATCACAGGCTTTAAACCATATTGAGCCAAACTTGCGTCAGAAACTTTTTTATTTGTTTTTGGAGATAATACAACAACTCGCTTTTTACTTTTTTTGCTGCCTTCATCTAACAGTGACGCTCGGTATACCTCAGCTAGTTTGTCTGCATCAATCTGATAAAGTTCATTTAATATATATTGCTTTGCTTCAAATGAGTTTGGAAACATTTTAACTAACATGCTGCCATAGTTAGATGAAATACGTTTATTACCTTGCTTTTGAAAGATTTTAAACGCTAAGGCTAAAGCATCAGCACTAAATCGACGAGTCGATTTCTCATAACGATGAAGGTAAGTTTGCGCTAACTTATAGTCACTTTTAGCGTATTGTAAACGCATCATTTGTAACAAAGAGCTTGCTCTATTTGGGCTATGAGCTATAGCTTTTTCAAGGTAAGTTTGTGCTTTATCAAATTGCTCAGCTTTTAATTGGCAAAAAGCTAAGTTTTCATAACTTTGCGCGACTAAAATATAGCTAGGAATCGCTATCGCTTTTAACATTTGTTTTTCGGCGGCTGCGTATTTTTCATTACGACATAGAAAAACACCATAGTTATTAAGTGTATCAGCGTCTTGATTATTAATACTCAACGCATGCTCATAAGCTTTGGTTGCCAATTCAGGCTCGCCAACAGTATCGTAATAATGTGCAAAAGCAGTGTAAACTTGCACTAAATTAGGCGAAAAACGTTTCGCCTTTTCTAAATTAAGTTTAGCTTGTTGAGTGTTACCCATTTTTAAGTAGCCTAAACCAAGTGATATGCGGGTCATGGCTATTTCGTTGTTACTGGTTTCGTTTTCAATTAATGGCGTGTCTTTATCATTGCCATAATTTTGCGTCACACAAGCGGTAAGTGTGCTTGTTGATAGTAACGCGATAAACACCGGTAATAGTTTTTTCATAATAAAAATGAGGTCACTTAGTAAAGGTTAAAAAATTGTAATTAAACCATTTTTACTGAAATTGACTCAGCTTTCACCTCTTTTTTTCCTGCTCGCTTAGTTCTATCTAAAACATCACCTGCTAATTGCCCACATGCAGCGTCAATGTCGTCACCACGAGTACGACGTGTGATCACAGTAAGACCGTAGCTTTGCAGGACTTTATCGAAGCGATCAATACGAGAATTACTTGAACGTTTATAAGGCGAACCAGGATAAGGATTAAATGGAATAAGGTTGATTTTACTCGGCAAATCTTTCAAAGCATGCGCTAATTCATGTGCTTGATCAGTACTATCGTTAACATGATCCAGCATTACATATTCAATTGTTGCCTGTTTATTCGCTTTTGAGCCATCAATATAACGCGCCGCTGCAGCAATAAACTCTTCTAATGGATACTTTTTATTAATGGGTACTAATTCGTCACGTAAGGTGTTGTTGCCTGCATGAACAGATATTGCTAACGCACAGTCAATTTTTTCTTTTAACATATCTAAAGCAGGTACAACGCCTGATGTACTTACCGTTACACGACGTTTTGACAAGCCATAACCTAAATCATTTAGCATAGTATCTAACGCTGGAATGAGGTTTTTCATGTTAAGTAATGGTTCGCCCATCCCCATCATCACTATGTTGGTAATTGGACGTGTACCGGCAATGCGCGTAGCTCCAATATCATTAGCTACTCGCCATACTTGGCCAATAATCTCGCTCATAGAAAGGTTGCGGTTAAAGCCTTGTTGGGCAGTAGAGCAGAAAGTACATTCTAAAGCGCAACCTACTTGTGATGAAACACAAAGTGTTGCTCTACCATTTTCAGGTATCCAAACAGTTTCAATTTCTTGACCACCTTCAAGACTTAAGGCGTATTTTATTGTACCGTCGCTTGAAACTTGTTTTTCAGATATTTCAGGCGCTTTAATTTCGGTATCACGTTGCAGTTTTTCGCGTAGCTTTTTATTCAAGTTAGTCATTAACTCAAAATCGTCGTAGCCGAAATGGTACATCCACTTCATTATTTGGTCAGCACGAAATGGCTTTTCGCCGATTGAAGCAAAATACTCTCGCATACCTTGGTGATCAAGGTTGAGTAAGTTAATTTTTTTCTTCACTGGGGTTACTACTTCGGTTACATCACTCATGATAAAAGCTTCTCAAAACTACAAAAAAATTACAGGTTAAATTGTACGCTTTTTATACAAAACAAACAATTTAGTGGTTCTACTTTAAATCATCTACAGATTTAAACTAAATAAAATTCAATGTTCTCAGTTGTATATCAACTCTGAAAGCACTCAATTTTATACGGTCTTAAAATAGACAAAAGGATTTTACCGATTAACAGTAAAATCCTTCAAATTAATTTTTAAACTACATTTAGCTGCTCTAAAATAGCTCAGCTAATCTGTAAAGTTTAAAATTAACGAGTACGTGGGCAAATTTCTTCGTCAGCGAAGAAGTAAGCAATTTCACGTGCTGCTGATTCTAAAGCATCAGAGCCGTGAGCAGCATTTTCGTCAATTGAATCAGCAAGGTCAGCACGAATAGTACCAGCAAGAGCTTCAGCTGGGTTAGTAGCACCCATGATTTCACGGTTTTTAAGAACAGCGTTTTCGCCTTCTAAAACTTGAACCATTACAGGACCAGAAGTCATGAATTCAACTAAAGCACCAAAGAAAGGACGTTCGCTGTGCTCAGCGTAGAAACCTTCAGCTTTTTCTTGTGATAAGTGAATCATTTTAGAAGCAACGATTTTTAAACCAGCAGTTTCAAAACGGTTGTAGATTTGACCAATGAAGTTTTTAGCAACTGCGTCTGGTTTTACGATAGAAAAAGTACGTTCGATAGCCATGATAGCCCTCTCAATAAAATTAGAATTAAAATACGGTATAAATTTTGGCGCGATTATAGACGAATTAAATGCAAATGCCTAGGGTTATCATTTTTCACTGTAGGGTTTGCATTAGGCGATATTACGTTGGGGAATATATAACTGCCGGTTTGTGCTGACTATACCTGGCGTTTTCTTGTGAGTCTTATGGTAATTTTGATGAGAGTGACGTCTCAAGCAAAAAAAACGCTCATCATTGCGAGCGTTTATCAACCATTTAAATAATTACGACAAGCAATAGATTTAAATACTCACTCGGCGATATTGACGGTACTGAGGTGTCCAAAAATTACGTTCAATATGCTCTAAAAGTTGTTCATCGCTAAGTGGTAAGGCTAACTCTTGTTCAAAGGCAACTTGAGCAACGGCGAAAGCAATTTTTTTACTTAAGTCGGCAATTTCTACTAAAGGAGGCAATAACTCACCTGTGCCATTATTTGCTAAAGGAGAAGCTTGCGCTAACATCGCACTTGCTGCCATTAACATTTCATCAGTAACACGATTAATATTTGCTGATATCACGCCTAAACCAATACCTGGGAAAACATAGCTATTGTTGCACTGGGCAATTGGGTAAAGCTCGCCTTTGTATTCAACCGGGTCAAATGGGCTACCGGTAGCTATGATAACCTCACCATCAGTCCAGTTAATTACCTGTTCTGGAGTCGCTTCAACTTGACGACTCGGGTTACTTAGCGGGAATATAACCGGTAAATCACAAGTTAATTTCATTGCTTTAATAACCGCTTCAGTGAACAAACCTGGTACACCTGAAACACCGATTAAAATGGTTGGCTGCGCGCCATGCATTACTTCAAGCAAAGAAGCGTATTCACCGGCAATATTCCATGATGCTAATGACGCTTTTGGTTGTACAAGTTGAGCTTGAAAGTCACGTAAACCTACCATGCCTTCAGTTAACAAGCCAAAACGGTCAACCATAAATACTTGGCTACGTGCTTGTTGTTCTGAAATACCTTCACTGACCATTTGCGAAATAATTTGCTCTGCAATACCACAACCTGCTGAGCCCGCACCAACAAAAGCGACACGTTGTGTAGATAATGCAACATTTTTAGTTCTACACGCCGCTAACAAGGTGCCAACAGTTACAGACGCAGTACCTTGAATATCGTCGTTAAAACAACAAATCTCATCGCGATAACGGTTTAATAATGGCGTAGCATTTGGCTGAGCAAAGTCTTCAAATTGTAATAACACATGCGGCCAACGGCGTTTAACGGCATTAATAAACATATCTAAAAACTCATCATATTTATCTTGTTCAATACGCGGATGACGCCAGCCCATATACATAGGATCATTTAATAGCTTTTGGTTATTCGTCCCTACATCAAGCATCACAGGTAAGGTATAAGCTGGGCTAATACCACCACAAGCGGTATAAAGCGAAAGCTTGCCAATAGGAATACCCATGCCGCCAATACCTTGATCGCCTAGACCAAGAATGCGTTCACCGTCGGTAACAACAATAACTTTAACTTTGTTTTTTGTCGCATTACGTAAAATGTCGTCAAGCTGGTGGCGCTGATCATAAGATACAAACAAACCACGAGAGCTGCGATAAATATCAGAAAACTGCTCACAGGCATCACCAACCGTCGGGGTATAAATAATTGGCATCATTTCAGCCAAATGCGCCTGCACTAACTTAAAGAATAAGGTTTCATTATTGTCATGAATAGCGCGTAAATAAATATGTTTATTTAAGTTAGTATCAAAACTACGATACTGCATATAGGCGCGTTCAACTTGTTCATCAATACTTTCAAATCGTGGTGGTAATAAACCCGTTAAATTAAAATGCGATCGCTCTTCTTCGCTAAAAGCACTACCTTTATTCAATAGTGGTGTTTCTAGTAAGCTAGGGCCTGCGTAAGGGATATATAAAGGACGTTGATTTTTTTCAGATGTCATAGTTGAATCTTTTTATGCTTTAGGTGAATGATGAAAATTCATCATGAAAATAATGGTGTGCGCATTATAATCAAATATCAATTTTAAAAAAGTTAAAATTGGTTATTAAATAATATTAATGTAAACAGAACAAATTATGGCTAGTCGCTCTCAGAAATCCACGCTAACTGAATCGCTTCAAGTACACGCTCGCCGCAATGTTTAGGATCATCATCAAAATTTTCTAAGGCGAGAACCCACTGCATTAACTCAGGAAAATGTAATTTCATCGGATCAACATCCGGGTGTTCTTCAATTAAATCAAGCGCAATATCTAGAGAATCTGTCCAGCGATAAGTCATAGTGTTACCTTATTTTATGCTATTAGTGAATAATTAAACCAAACCAAAGCCCGTCTGCAACTAACATCAAAATTAGCCAGAAAACAATCATTCTAGATTTTCGACAAAACTGACAGTCGGTGTGCCACCATTGCTTAAAAGTTGATTTATTCACTGCATATTACTTAAATTAATGTCTGTTTCACGAGTATAATACCAATTAACCGCGTTTACCCTCACAAAATTAATTTCAAGGAATATACTATGTCGCCAGTTCAATTTTCTCAGGCTGAAAAGTCACTGTTAATCGACAAACTACAACGTTACTTCAGCCGGGAGTTAGATCAAGAACTTGAACAGTTTGATGCTGACTTTCTACTTGATTTTTTTACCAAAGAACTAGGAGCCGTTTATTACAATCGAGGTTTATTCGATGCTCAAACATTAATGTCTCAAAAGCTTGAATTGATTTCCGAGCAAATTGTTGAATTAGAATTACCGGTAGGTTAAACAACACTTACTGATTAATAATGGAGTCGCTCGTGTGTATAAAGTGTTATAAACTTAGAAAAATTTTCCTTCTGAGTATGTAACATGCACGCGGTATTTTTAGATTATCAAACCTTTAGCCATTCGCTTGATTTATCAGCACTTAATAAAGTTATTAGCAAGTTTGATTTTCACTCAACAACGACACCCGACCAAGTACTAAATCATTGTTCAACCGCTGAAGTCATATTGACTAATAAAGTCGTACTAGATAGCACGACTTTAAAACAATTGCCGCATTTAAAGCTTATTTGTATAACCGCCTCAGGCTATAACAATGTTGATATTAACGCCGCACGTGAGCTTGGCATAGCCGTTACTAATGTTAGTGGCTATGCCAAGAATTCAGTCGCACAATATGTGTTTGCGCAACTGCTGTCGTACTATAGCCATATTGAAGATCACAATAAAAATACCCGTGAAGGCCAGTGGCAAAAAAGTGAAACGTTTTGTCTGCACGGTAAAGGCAGTAGTGAATTAGCAGGGAAATCAATTGGCATTATTGGTTACGGGGCATTAGGTGGCCAAGTAGCAACTATAGCCCATGCTTTTGATATGCAGGTGCTAATCGCTGACCGACCTAATGCTACAACAATTCGTGCTGATAGAACCGAATTTAAAGAAGTTATAGCTCAAGCCGACATCATTACCTTGCATTGCCCTCAAACAGCTGAAACTGAAAACTTATTCAACGCCGAAGTTTTTAGCCAAATGAAAAATAGTGCTGTATTAATTAATACCGCCAGAGGAGCATTAATTAATAATCATGATTTATTAACCGCACTCAACAATAATCAATTAGCTTGTGCAATTTTAGATGTACTGGAACAAGAGCCACCGCCAGAAGATCATATACTTTTAGCTGCTCAGTCGAGTAAATTAAAGATCACCGCTCACATTGCTTGGGCAAGCGAGCAAGCACAACAAGCTTTACTTAACTTAGTTTCTGATAATATCGTGGCGTTTCAACAAGGTAATCGTGTTAATCGCCTCGATTAACGCCTAGCTTATTTCAAAGCTTTTAAAACCACTGGTCTTTAACTTTACCGTAATGAAAATAGCCCCATTGCCCTACGCGTCTTAACGGCGCAAAGGGAAATTTAGGCAGCGCCTTATTGTACAAAGGTAAATTCGGTACCGTTTTTTCAGCCACTTTCTCCGCTAAACGTTTGCCAGCTTGTACCGAGAAGGCAACACCACTGCCACAATAGCCCATACTATAAAAAACCGATTGCTCATCATTTTGATAAATATGAGGTAAGTCGTCTAACGCCATGCATATCCAGCCCGACCAAGCATAACTATATTTTATATTCGCCAAGGCAGGAAAACTGGTTTTAAGCACAGACAATAAACGTTGAGCGTAATAAGGATCTTCAGCACTTTTGCCGGTAATAGCCCCACGACCGCCAAATAAAATGCGATTATCAGGCAATTTGCGATAGTAATATTTTAGCGCCCGAGTATCCATAACCACATTTGAAGTTAAGAAATTACAGGCAGCAATTTGTGCTTCAGTTAAAGGCTCTGTAACAATAATTTGTGAAAGTACCGGTAAGGTTCTATCTGTGGTTAAGGAATGAAAGTTTTTCGGTGTATAACCATTAGTGGCTATTACAACCTTTTGTGCGCTAACCGTGCCATTAGGCGTATGCAGTACTTGTTTATTACCCTGAGTTTGCCATTGCGTAACGGGCGAAGCGCAATGCACCTTTGCGCCAGCCTCACGCGCCAATTTTTGATAACCCCAAGCAAGCTTTAACGGATTCAAACCAAAACCGTCTTGATAACGAATAGCGCCATAGGCATTTTTGTCATCCATATACTGTTCGCGTACTTGGCTTTGTGACAGTATTTCAACGTCATAACCAAACATATTCTGTTGAAGTTTTGCCAGCTCAATTAGCTCTTTTAGTTTATTAGGTTTATGTGCAACTTTAATATAACCCGCACTTTGCCTGTCGCAATCAATGCCTTCGGCGATTAATCTATTAACCGTGTCGACCCCTGCCGCCATTTCTTGGTAAATGCCGCGCATCACTTCTTCGCCCCATTGCTTAGCCATTTGGCCATAAGACTTACGACCAGAAGACTTCAAAATAAAGCCAGCATTACGACCACTGCAACCCCATGCGGTTTGATTAGCTTCTAGCACATGCGCTTTAATACCGTGCTCTCGCGCTAAGTGCAGTGCGCAAGAAAGCCCAGTATATCCAGCACCGATAATAGCCACATCAACATCAAGATCAGCCATTACAGCACCATCATGCTCTGGCGCTACGCCTGATACATTTGCCCAATAACTTTCAGGGTAAGGTTCATTACAACCGGGGGATAAATCATGCAAAGGATCGTACATTTTCACTTCCAACGTTTTAAATTATTTTTCACTATAAGAGCGCTTAAAGTATCTCAAAAAACACAGTACAATGCTGTAATAACTAACTCAATTAAAATAACTTTATGAGCATAGCGCTTAACTACCAACATTTAACACCAGCTGACTTTGAACTTGTGATTAAATTAGCAACTGAAGTACACGGTGCAGGCTACCTAGATCAAAATAGCATGCAAGATTGGTATAACAAAGGTCTTAAAAATAGCATTAATGCCGGTTTTGTGGTTTATCATGACGATAAATTAGTCGGGTTTAGAATTACTTATGCTGCCCAACAGTGGCAAGTAGACAAGTGGTGTTCGCCAACGCTATGGCCGGTTGCTGTTGATCAAGTCTGCTATTTTAAATGCAATACCGTTGACGAAAACTACCGTGGCCATGGTATTGGCGGCGAACTATTAAAGCGCTCGATTACAGCAGCAAAGCAACAAGGTGCCATTGCTGGTGTAAGTCACTTATGGAAACAAAGCCCGGGTAATAGTGCGGTAAAATATTTTACCAAATGCGGCGGCAAACTCATTAAAGAACACCCAGATAGGTGGCATGAACTCAGCCTTGCAGGTTACGAATGCCCTGTATGCCAGCACAATTGCCATTGTGAGGCCGCTGAAATGATGGTTACTTTTGACTAACAAAATAGCGAACAAACGATTAATCGCTATTACTCGCGATTAATCGTGTTTACGAATATTCCTGGTAGCTAAATTATCCAAAAAATTTGCGTAACATTGAGGGTGCTTCGAAGCTGTTTGTTTTATCTTTTAATCTTGAAGCTCCTAAAGCATTAAAATTAGCTAAACTCGGAAACTCTACGTCATGTTTACAGTGCTCATAATCACCTAAAGCAGGGTTAAAGCGATACGCTTTGCTCCATTCGACTATGTTTTCTGTTACTTTATTAATAGCATCAACCACAAACGCCACTTCTTGATCTGAGGTTGTAGGATGAAACGACGCGCGAATCCAACCCGGCTTTTCAGCAAAATCCCCCAAATCTATTTGTTGGGTAATTTTTGATGACGTATCTTGATCAACATTCAATAAAATATGGCCATAAGTGCCGGCGCAAGAACAACCTCCGCGCGTTTGTACGCCAAACTTATCATTGAGTAAGCGCACCACTAAATTATAATGAGCACCAGGTATGTAGAACGACACAATGGCTAAGCGATCACGAATACTAGGCTCTAACATAACAACGTGTTCATTTTTAGCTAAGTTATCCATTACATAATGAGTTATTTCAGCCTCGCGCTTTGCAATATTATCAACTCCCATGGCATCTTTTACTTTGATCGCTAATGCGGTTTTAATACATTGTAAAAAGCCAGGGGTCCCACCATCTTCACGCATTTCTATATTATTAAAAAAGCTATGTTTTCCCCAAGGGTTAGTCCAAGTAACTGTGCCACCACCCGGATGATCAGGCACTTTGTTTTTATAGAGTGCTTTATTAAATACCAACACGCCTGAGCTACCAGGCCCACCTAAAAATTTATGTGGCGAAAAATAAATCGCATCTAGCGCTTGCTTAGGGTTACTAGGATGCATGTCAATATCAACATACGGAGCAGAAGCGGCAAAATCGACAAAACATAAACCGCCATGCTGATGCATTATTTCGGCTAACTCATAGTAAGGTGTTTTAATACCCGTAACGTTTGAACAAGCGGTAAATGATCCTATTTTAACCGCGCGATTTTGATATTTTTCTAGTAATTGCGATAAATGCTCAAGCGAAGGTAAACCTTGCTCATTAGGGTTGATAATTTCTAGTGTTACATCACATTCATACCAAGAGGTTTGATTTGAATGGTGTTCCATATGGGTGATAAAAACTACTGGTCTATCATTTTCTGAAAAGCTGACCTGTGCTTGCATGCGCTCAGGTATACGTAAACCTAAAATGCGTTGAAATTTATTTACCACAGCGGTCATACCTGCACCTGCGGTGATCAAAACGTCGTTATCACAAGCATTTACATGACGCTTAATGACATGCTGAGCATCATGATAAGCGTGGGTCATCGCACTGCCCGTTAAATTAGTTTCAGTATGAGTGTTGGCAACATAAGGCCCTAATTCATTGGTAAGGTAATCTTCAACAGCTTGGTATAATCGTCCACTGGCGGTCCAATCGGCATAAATTATATCAAGTGTTTTCCCATTAACTTGATGTTGTAAATTTTGACCTATGACTTGCTGACGAAAAGGTAAAAAATAATTTTCTAAAGACATTTGCTAACTCTCAACTTTTGCTAATAAAAATATACTAGCACTTAGCAAATATCGAGCAATAAAAAACCAACCAATCAACATAAATAGCAAATAAATTTCAAAATAAAAACATAAGGCAAATTAAAAAACCTATATTGTTATATTTTATCTATTTTCAGAAAATAAATTTTATAAACCCTACTGAGCTGAAATTATTTTCTTAATAGGCAATAAAAAATTAAAGAAATTTAATTGTTTATTTGCCAGTTAATCATGCTTTTATTTTGTGCTGTTAGCCATAGGTTGGCTTTTGAGAAATGTTGACAGCCGAAGAAACCACGATAAGCTGAAAGCGGTGATGGATGAGGCCCATTAAGTACATAATGCTTTTCTTGATCTATATTCTTACCTTTTTTTTGTGCATGGCTGCCCCAAAGTAAAAATACACAACCTGCGTTGTGCTTATTGAGTTCAGTAATAATTTTATCGGTAAAAGTTTCCCAACCTAACTTTGCATGAGAGTGCGCCTGTCCTTGTTTAACGGTAAGTACAGTATTAAGCATCAATACACCTTGAGCAGCCCATTCAACTAAGTAGCCATGCTCTGGTGTTTTAAAACCAGGAATATCTTGCGTAAGCTCTTTATAAATATTGACTAATGAAGGCGGTACTTTAATTCCTTTACGTACAGAAAACGCTAAGCCATGCGCTTGTGACTCTCCATTTTTTCCTAAGCCATGATATGGATCTTGCCCAAGTATAACCACTTTCACATCAGACAAATCAACACTAGAAAAGGCAGAAAAAACGTCTTCTTCAAGGGGAAATACCACCTCGCCACTCGAACGCTGTTTATTTACCTCTGAGGTTAATTTTTTAAAATAATCTTGTTGTTGTTCATGAGCAATTATTTTTTGCCATTGGGGTTTTAACGTTGTCATATTGGGTAGCGCATCAGGTAACTTATAGTATCGTGCTATTATGCGGCATTCTGTGTAGGTATGTCATCGAGTGAAATGAAAAATATTTACTAAGGGCAACTATGCATCGTACTATTTTCAACACTATGGTGAATAAAAGTTATCAGTGAGGTTTTAGAGATGAAGTTAAATTGCCACGCGTGTTACAACATTTCGATAGCTAAAAGCTGACATCAACTTTTATGTATTGTTGACCATATATAGAAGAATATTAACCATAAATTTATTATTTACCGTCACACAGGTTCAAGCGGTGAGTAGATTTAGTCGCTGAAGTTATGATGGTTGGCTTAATAAGGAGTAAAGTGTATCTGACCCTACTTAATATTTAATTACTTAGTTAAGAGATTGGCAAGGGCTTGTATTCCAGACTCTAGTGGACTTTCTTTACGATAAACGATTGAAAGCTGCACATGTTTGGGGCCATAGTTAGCAGGACTCATTTTAAGTGAGTCTTCATACCGACTACCTACGACCATATTCTTACCAATAATGGTGTAACCTAAGCCGGCGGAAATACAGCCTAAAACACCATCAGCACTACTCATTAGCATTATGTCATCATTAGCGCGATTTGCTTCCTGCCGCCAAAAAAGTGCGTGTTTTCTGTATCCACAACCTTCTTCTCGTACAAACAGTACAGGATCATGACCACCTTCTATAGGGGTCACCATAACAAGCTCCTCCTGTACTACCGGAATGACGATCAGATCTTTATGTTTTGGAGCATTCCCGATAGCAGCGCAATCTACCTTATTATTAAGCACGGAAAATACCAGTCGGTCACTTGTATCAGTGAATATTTTTATTTTAATTTCTGAATTATTTTGTTTAAGATTTTTCAGGGCAAGCGGCATATGAACGGCTGCAAATGTTTCTGGCATACCTACTCGTAATTCGTAACTACCTTTATTGTTTGAAATGACGGAAGTTGCCTGAACTTCTAACTGTAAAATTTTATCGGCGTATTCACAAAGTATTTGCCCATTGGGTGTTAATTGTAGTTTTCGACCAATTAAATTAAATAGTTTTGTATCTAGTTCAATTTCGAGTTTTTGAATCCTGTTGGTAATGTTTGACTGAACGGTATGCAATTTTTCTGCAGCCCCCTTAATACCTCCTTCTTCAATAACTGCTTTAAAAGTTTTTAGGGTCAATATTTCCATATAATTCTCTTAATAAGAACCTTTCATTCTGAATAATTCAATTTTTAAGATTGCCAGAGCAGGATAAACTTTGTAAATACTATTTCAAAAAAGAGGTTTATACATGTTAACGGAACTGACAAAATTTCGTGTATATTTTGCAGGTATTTGTAGCTTAATTGTGACCGCTGGAGTGGCTCGTTTTTCTTACAGTCTATTAATACCAATAATGCAAGATGGTGCAGCACTAACGGGCTCAGGTGCTGGTTGGTTGGCCACAACAAACTTTATGGGATATATGTTGGGTGTATTTCTTGCCGCGAGTATGCACAACCTTCAACATAAATATCAGTTGCATCGTTTATACCTTATCTTGAGTGTCGTCACCTCAGTGGCAATGGTAATAACTACCGATATGATGACATGGGCTATTTTACGATTTATTGCAGGAGCTTGCGCATCAGGGGGCTTTATCATCGCCTCTGGTTTGATTTTAAAGTGGCTAGTTAAAAATAATCACCGTTCAGAGTTAGGTATTCACTTTGCTGGCGTTGGTGTGGGCATCATTGTTACTTCATTATTAGTAGAAGTTATGCTAACTGTTTCAGCCAACTGGCAGCAGCAATGGTTAGCGCTAGCTGTGTTAGCAATAATATCCGCTATTCCCGCATGGTTATGGATGCCGTATCCTTTGAAAGGTGGTTCAGCTGAGAGTATTGAAAAAGATACACCGCCAAGTAAGCTCTTTAAATCACTCATGATGATGGCTTATTTTTGTGCTGGTTATGGCTATGCTGTTAGCTCTACTTTTATTGTCGATATCGTCGAGAGGACTGAAGGGCTTCAAGGTCAAGGTGGACTTGCTTTTCTATTAATAGGACTTGCGGCTACTCCTGCTGCACTTATATGGGATCGAATAGCGAGAAAAATAGGTTACCTTATAGCGTTATTAGGCGCATATATTCTAAACGCTATAGGAGTTATTATTCCTGCATTAAATGATTCCTTGCCCGTTGCTGTCATAAGCGCCCTGCTCTTTGGTGGTACTTTTATCGCGTGTGTAAGCCTTGTATTAAGGATGGCAGGTAATTTCTATCCTAGTAACCCTGCTAAGTTTATGGGGAAAATGACCTTGTCTTATGGGGCAGCACAAATCATTGCACCAGTAACGACTGGATATCTTGTAGAAGCTTTGGGTAACTATAATGTTGGGTTATATCTGTCTGGTGCTGTAGTAATAATAGGCACAGTATTTTTACTTGGTTTACTAAACATTGAAAAAAGCTCTGTAAAAAACATCTTGGAAGAATAACTCCAATAACTGTTAATAATGATAACTCATTACCTGACCCTACTTAATATGATTCAAATGGAAAGCACCTTTACACACTTAAAGGTAGGGAATATTAGATTTCCCTTCCTATTTATCCTCTTTGTTAGCAATCAAATCTAGCGCGTTAACCAAAAGTTCGTGCTCTTCTGAGCCCCTTTGAATATGCCACGCTTTACCAAGACAAAGCCCGACTAAAAAAGATAAACTTCCTGAACCGAATCCAAACTTGTCATCAAAAGCTAACGCTAAGCTTGGCGTAAACACTAAAACAATAAAAACGACTCCTAAGATAAGAAATAACCATTTATTTATTGTTTGTTTTTTGTAGTACGCTTCTAACTTGTCGGCAAATTCCAATTTTGTCATAAATATTCCATTGATTGATTTAACACCTAAACTCAACCTTTAAACAGAGCATAATTAGTGGGTTAAATAGATAATTCTGAACTTAGCATATTATTTAACCTGAACTCTGGATAATGAGTGCTTGATACTCAAGTGAATCAAAAGCTTAGTTGATAAAGTAAATGCTCTAGCTAGGTGAACATCACGAATAGACATCATCAATGCTTCATTTTATGCCATTTTTAAGGCAAAACGTTTATGAATAGCGCGCTATTTATCGACGTTTTAACGCAGAAAATGGCTTAAAAGGGGGCATTGAGCAAGTGCTGCTTATCCAGAGTTTAGGTTATTTATACCCAAAAAACAAGCAGATATGAAAAAGGCAGTTTTCACTGCCTTTTAAATAATATGACATCCGCTAATGCGCCATCAGTTTATAAACCTATTAGAGTTATGCTAATAAATAAGCTCTAAGTTCAGCAAAATCAGTAGAGCTTGTTGTTGAAAGAATGGTTTCACTTGCACAATCAGCGAGTTCTTTTGGTAAGCCAATAGGTTGGCCTAAAGTGCTTTCAACGATGTCTTTAAATTTCGCCGGGTGTGCAGTCCCCAAGAACACGCCAAACTCAGTATCCGTGGCATTGTATTGTAATGCTCGGTAAGCCACTGCAGCATGTGGCTCACTTATGTAGCCAAGTTTTGCTAGTTGGATCATCGACATTTGTGTTTGCTCTTCGTCTATTGATACAGAGCTAACACAGTCTTGTTCAACTAAGCCTGCTTTTAGCATGTGCTCAACACGTGGCCAGTTATTCGGGTTACTAACATCCATGGCATTAGAGATTGTCGCTACGGTATCATTAGGTGTCCATTCGCCAGTTTCTAAATAACGCGGTACGGTATCGTTGGCATTGGTTGCAGCAATAAAGCGCTTAATTGGCAAACCTAAAGCTTTGGCAAATAGCCCAGCGGTTAAGTTACCGAAGTTACCACTTGGAATTGAAAATACGATGTCGTTCAACGCTTCAGCACCTTTTTGACGGTAAAGTTGCGCCACGGCTTCAAAGTAATAACAAATTTGCGCTAACAAACGACTGATGTTGATTGAGTTAGCCGAGTTTAACCCGATAGTTTCTTTCAATTCTTTATCTTCAAAAGATTGTTTTACTAAAGACTGACAATCGTCGAACGTGCCTTCAACCGCTACCGTACGGATATTTCCGCCTAAAGTAGTGAACATTTTTTCCTGTAATAAACTGATCTTGCCTTTCGGGTATAAAATAACCACTTCAATGTTCTCAATACCATGAAAAGCATGAGCTACCGCTGCACCTGTATCGCCAGAGGTTGCGGTTAATATTGTTATTTTTTTATTCTGACTGAAAGCTTGTAAACACTTAGCCATAAAACGCGCACCGAAGTCTTTAAACGCAAGTGTTGGCCCGTGAAATAGTTCTAGTATCGCGCGTTTTTCGCTAATAGGTTGTATTTGTGCTGGAAAATTAAAGGCATCAGTTACTATTTCAGTTAACTGCGCTTCAGTTAAATCGTCACTAACAAATGGGTAAAGCACTTTAACGCTGCGCTCGACCATAGGTAACGCTAGTATCGCTTCAATATTATCAAGTCGTGGCATTTCTTCTGGAAAGAACAATCCTTGATTACGCCCTAAACCTTGTTTTACCGCACCAGCAAAGCTAACTTTTTCATCATTTTCTTTTAAATTATAAAATTTCACACTCAATTCCTATATCGGGTTTCTTCAGCTTGCTTTGAACTAGCAAGTTGAACTAATAACTCACTCAGGTAAACTCATTGCACCTTGAGTATCAGCTTGGCAAATATGAACAAATCCTTCACTTTTGCCTGTTGCTGATGTTTGTAAATAATTTTCGTTTAGCCAGTTTGCAAACTTCTTCGCTTTTTCTTCATCGTCTGTTACGCAGAAAAGGGTTGGGCCTGAGCCTGAAATACCCACCGCTAAACAACCTTCTTGTGTTAAGTAACGCGCAGCATCGCTATAACCGGGTAAAATTGATTTACGATAAGGTTCTGCAACTACATCGGTTAACACTGAAAATGCCTGAGTTTTATCACCACGATGACAAGCATCGACAAATGTTGCTAAGTTTTGTCCAAAACTAATTAAGTCTGCACGAGAATATGACGCTGGTAATATTTCTCGGGCTGCTTTTGTTGATACTTCAATACCTGGATATGCCATAACAAAATAGCAATCGTCAAACGGTGGCAAGTTACGGGTAATTGTATCGGGATTAGGCACCATCAACTGCATACCACCCAAATAACAAGGCGCAACATTATCATAGTGTAGACTACCACTAATTTGCGCTTCCATTTGTCCCATCATTTTTAATAACACTTGTTCTGAAAAACTAAACTGATGGTATTTTTCATAAAAAGCATTTAAACCTGCAATAGCTGCTACTACAGAACAGGCACTAGAGCCTAACCCGCTGCCTACTGGCATGCGCTTGTCTAAAGTAAGTTTAACAGTTGCAATAGTTTGTTCGTTGGCTAACAACGCTTTGTTGAACAACAATAAACAGTGCCAAACGATATTTTGCTTTACGTCGCTAGGTAATTTTTTAGCAAAATCACCTGTTACTTCTATTTGATCGCCGTCATTGCTGTGTGTCACCGTTACAACGTCGCCAAGTAATGTGCCATCAACAGGCTTAACCGCTAGGCCTAAAACATCAAAACCAACATTAACATTACCTATTGATGCCGGTGCAAATACAGATACACTCATTAGTGTTGTTGCTCCCACGCTAGAGTTCTTAACATATCACCGAAAACACCGGCAGCAGTAACTGCAGCGCCAGCGCCATAACCACGTAAAACAAAAGGTAACGGTTGATAATAGCGACTATGAACCGCTAAGGCATTTTCGCCATCTTTAATGCTATATAATGGGTGTTCAGCGCCAACCGCTTCAATAGACACCTGACATTTTCCATCAACAATATTACCAATATATCTTAGTACTTTCCCTTCCGCTTTAGCGGCAGAAATACGCTCAGCAAATGCTTTATCTAACGAAGGTAAATTACTCATAAAGGTGGCTACATCACCGCTATCATCAAATGACGGGTCTAGCACTGGTTCAATGGTAATATCCGTTAACTCTAATGCCATACCTGCTTCACGTGCCATAATGAGTAGCTTGCGCGCAACGTCCATACCACTAAGATCATCACGAGGATCGGGCTCTGTAAAGCCCTGCTCTTTCGCTAACGTAGTAGCTTGAGATAATGTCATACCCTCATCAAGCTTACCAAATATATAAGATAACGAGCCTGATAATACGCCTTCAAAACGCACTAACTCATCACCTGCTTTTAATAAGTTTTGTAAGGTATCAATTACTGGTAAACCTGCACCAACCGTTGTTTCATATAAGAACCGACGATTAGTTTTTTGAGCGGCTGTGCGCAGCGCCTGATAATATGCCCAAGAGTCTGTATTGGCTTTTTTATTTGGCGTTACAACATTAAATCCAGCTTCTAAATAATCAACATATTGTAAAGCTAGCGCTTCGTTAGAAGTACAATCAACCAATACTGGGTTGATTAAATGATTTTCACGGACAAACTGTTTAAGGTTTTCAACCGTAACAGGCACGGCTTTCTCACCAATATTCGCTTGCCAATTTGCTACATCAATTCCATCACGATTAAACACCATACCTTTACTGTTTGCTAAACCATAAACGTTAAGCGCTATATTATCGGCGGTAAGTTTTTCTTGTTGGCGCGCAATTTGAGCTAACAACTCACTTCCAACCACACCACATCCAACCAAAAACACATCGATTGCTGGTTTGTGTGAGAAAAAGTTTTGATGACTCACTTTCATTGCATCTGTACATTTTCTGCTTTCAATAACTACAGAAATACTGCGCTCTGACGAGTCTTGTGCAATCGCTACAACGTTAACACGTGCCTGTGCCAGCGAGCTGAAAAATTTAGCGGCAACACCTTGCTGATGATGCATACCATCACCAACTAACGACACAATAGATAATTCGTGAGTAAGCGAAAGTGGCTCTAATAAACCGTTTAATAACTCTAATTCAAATTCTTCTTGCAGACTTTGCTCTGCTTTCTCGGCATCAGAAGAATAAATACAGAAACTGATACAATATTCACTTGAAGATTGGCTGATTAAAATTAACGAGATATTTTCACGGCTCATAGTGGCAAAAACACGACTCGCCATGCCTACCATACCTTTCATACCGGGGCCTGAAACATTAACCATCGTTAAGTCGTCAAGATTTGAAATAGCTTTTACGCGTTTTTGTTGATCATTTTCATTGGCAATTAACGTACCTGGCGCATCAGGATTGCCCGTATTTTTAATAAGACAAGGAATATGATGCTGAGCAATAGGACCAATGGTTTTCGGGTGAAGCACACTCGCACCAAAATAAGATAACTCCATAGCTTCTTGATAAGACAAGTAATCTAAAAGTTGCGCTTCTTTGATCAATCGCGGGTCGGCATTATATACGCCATCAACATCAGTCCATATTTCACAGTATTCTGCTTCACTACATACCGCTAAAACTGCTGCTGAGTAATCTGAACCATTACGACCTAAGGTTGTCACATTGCCACTGCTGTCAACGCCGATAAAACCTGGCATAAGTGCAATATTATTAAGGTCATTATAGTTATTTTGGAATTTCTCTTTACATAACACTAAATCTGCTACGGCATTCATAGCCACATCGTTGGTGCGTAAAAACTTTTCTGGTTCAATGACGCTAGCTTCGATTGCATCAACTGCTAATACAGACTGTAATAACGCAACACTTAGGCGCTCACCAATACTAATAATACGAGCACGCACATGTTCAGGACAAAAAGACAGTAATGTTGCACCGTGCAAGTACCGGCTTAATTGATGTTCCCAAGTGGCAAGAGCTTGCTCACTGTGTTGTGGGCAAAAGCTAGGTAAAGTGGCTGATAAGTCTTGAATAATGTTTTCAATAGCGTGTTTAAAATGCAATAAGTCACTTTTCAACTTATCTTCGTTAGAAATATTTTCTGCCATGGCCACCAAGTGATTAGTTACCCCTTGTGGCGCAGATACAACTACTGCAAGACGAGATGACTGGCTTTTGTTTTTGATGATGTTCGCAACTTCAATAAAACGTTGCCCTGAAGCCAATGACGAACCACCAAATTTTAATACACGCATTTTTACCCCTTTAAACCCTAAAAACAAAAAAGCCCGTAACCTAAATGGTCACGGGCTTTATAAAATTGCTAAATTCTACACGTCAGCCGATGACCACCATCCCGGTGAGGGTGGTAATGGTAATAATTGTAATGTTGCGACGAAATAGAATATTCATAGGTATAAAGTGCCTGATATGGTTTTTTGTGTCAACTGCTTTTTATGAATAAAAAAAACTAATATATGTATAAAAGTTAGGAAGAGTGAATATTTTCTAAAATTATTCAGGAAACGCTTCGTTCTTTAGCGACACAAACTTGGTTTCGACCTGAGTTTTTTGCTTTATATAAAGCTATATCTGCTCGACTAATAATGTCTTCATAGCGGGCATCATATTCATTCATAACGGCAATACCTATACTAACCGTTACATTAATGTTTTTCCCTTGATACTCAATAGCGTTATTTTCTATAGTTTTACGTATTCGCTCAGCTACATCGTGTGCACCTGTCAATTCTGTATTAGGCAAAATTACAGCAAATTCTTCGCCACCATAGCGACCAAATAAATCCCCCATGCGTAATAGCTCATTAATGACTTCTGTCGTTTCAATGAGTACCTTATCGCCTCCCTGATGGCCATAAGTGTCATTTAAAAGCTTAAACTGATCTAAATCTAACATTACTAAAGCGAGTTCTTGCTTATAACGAGTAGCACGTGAGAATTCAGAGGCTAAGCATTCTTCCCAATGTTTTCGATTAAACGCTTGGGTTAAGCCGTCTATTCGATTAGATAACGCTAATTCATTTAATGCTTTATTGAGTTGTGTTTGGTAGTGGCAAACATCGGTAACATCTTCTATTAGAATACAAATACGCTCAACTTCACCTTCAACCTCAATAGGTAAAAAAGTGCAGTTTTGCGCCATAAAGTCGCTGTCGGTAGTAATTGGCCGAGAATGAGAAAGCTCAAAAAGGTGATGTCGTTGCTCCCAGCCACAAAAAGTTTGATTTTTTAACTGTATTACGCTTGAAAGCTTTCGCTCAAACCACTTCCTAGGTAATTCAGGAAAAATAGTAAAAATACTTTTACCAATAACTTGTTTGTCGCTTTTATTGGCATGCACTTCTAAAAACCGATTCCACATAAGGATATTAAAATTTTTATCTAGAATTAAAATACCGGTATTAAGACGATTTGGCAGGTCTGCAAAAAGGTTATCTAACATTTTTAAAAGTCTGCCAGTATGCGATCAATAACTGCTTTAATATTACTTATAGCTTCTTCAGGTATTAGTAATACCATGTCACAATTGAATGAGTAATCAGTTACTTGGTAACTTATTCTCACTTTTAGAGCATAATCCCAATTAAAAGATTGCTGCTGAATGTGCTGATTTATTGTGTTTAAATTTGTCGATAAAAGTCGTGGGGCACTGTATGACATTTGATTATCAATTTGACTAGCAAACACATTCAAAAAAGTCGTTGTTAAAATTGAACTTAAATCTATCATTTGTTCATCAAATGATAATTCATCGGCTTCATAACCCAGTAAGTCAGCTAAGCGACTTGAGTCAAGTGGCTGATACATTAACAAAGCCTCTCCACGAATGCCTTCATAACCAAAAAAGCCTTGGCTAACAATCGACGTTGCTTTTAAGTCATGATTAAGGCTGTCGAATAAGAGCTCAGAGCGAACTTGTTCGATACTAGGGACTTTTAAATACACAAAGGTATCTAAATATCGAGCAAGTTGATCGCTCGCTTGCCCCATGGCGACATTGATCAACTCTTGTAAACAATCGTGTTGATCTTCTGTTAAGTCAAATGCGTTCATAGGAAACCGTGACTTTTTAAGTGTTCATTTAATGTATCTAATTGCATAGGCTTACGCAAAAAAGCTTTTGCACCTAACGCTAATACGCGGTTTTGCATTTCAGGTTGAACATCGGCAGAAATAACAAATACCGGCAGGTTAATTTCTTCATCTTTTAGTGCTTGAAGTACGCCCAGTCCATCAATAATAGGCATAGTTAAATCAAGAAAAAGAATATCAATGTGTTGATTACGTAAAATATCTAGTGCTTCTTGGCCGTCTTTGGCTAATTGCACATCAGTTGATAGGTTTTCTGGAAGGCTTCTAAGTACTTGCTTTCTTGCTAAGTTAGAGTCATCACAAATAAGAACACGGGTACTCATTTGGCGCGATTCCTTAATTATTTTTTTTATTAAAGCCTAATTTACCTTAAATTTACGCTGCTGTTAATTGAAAAACGCATAAAGGCGACATTTTTATGCAACTTTAGTAACTAATAATACTGACTTGCGACATATTTAAACGGGTATTAGCGCTATTAATTAAGTTTATAGCTATAGCGCTTTAGCAAAATGTAAGTTATTGCCTCTTATTATTGCTTATACTTTTGTGGGCTCATAAGCTTAACCACTATATGTATTATCTTATTTCAACGCATTTAATTACATTTAATGCAGCTTGTAATTCCATAAAGTAAGTACCCGTAAGCAACTAGCAATACGGGTTATAAGTTTATTAATAACTCTATAAACGTTACTGACATAACGGCAGATATCAAATAAATGCCTATGGCCTTCCAACGGTAATTTGTTAATTTCATCATCATCCCCTAACTATCAATGTAATCAACAATTGTGGGTAATTATTGATACTGAAGCACATTAAATTTTATTGTTTTGATTTTTTAATCGCTTAATTGTTTAGTAATAAACAGAAGCAGATTTTGTGCCAATCATTTTTATTGAAAAGATAGAGAGAACAATACATTAGGAACTTTCTTTAGGGTTGTTATTTTTGAAGGGCTGTCAGGTGCTCAGAGTTTTAAAACGATTAAGACCATTTAAGGTTAGGCTGATTTTTATGCATCCAAATTTTAGCATTTTTATATTCAGGGCAATATATGGCAACTAGCTGCCAAAATTTTGTCGAATGGTTCATGTGCTCAATATGGCATAACTCATGAACAATAACGTAATCAACCACCCACGTTGGTAGCATTTTTAGTAAGTAATTAAAGCTTAGTTCAGCCCTGCTATTGCAACTTCCCCACCGGGATTTGTATTTTCTAACTTTGACTGATGAAGCGTGCAACGACATTTTGTTTGAAAAAATCGCTAAGTGGTTTACAAGATAATTCTCAATGCTGACTTTAAACCAACGCTCAATTTGCGACTTAATTTTCGACACAGTTATATCACAATGCAAACCGAGCGCATGGTAACGTTTATTAATAATAACCGTTAAACTTTGCTCAAGTGGATCATGAATAACATTTGGGCTACCAAAGCTAACAATAATGCGATGGGGTAAGCCATCGATAAAAACAGATGGCTGTTGCTTAGTGTTTTCGCGCGTAAATTGCTCGCTAAAAGAAGGGTTTACTAAAGAGTTTTGCTGTTGTTCAGCAATTTTTTGATTTAGCCATTGTAATTTAGCTTGGATTAAGCTTTCAACATAAGAAGTTTTAACAAATGTTGGTGCTCTGACAATAACTTGAGCATTTTTAACTTGTAAGCCAATGGTTTTTCTTCGCTCACTGCGTATTAACTGATATTCCAAAACAGCACCATATTACATCCAGTTTAACTGAGCGTTAATCAAATTAAATACACCTAAGTATGGTGATTTACTTCAGAAAACACGCTTAATTACGCTCGAAAAGTTAGCGACTATGCAGCAGATTTAGCTTTCGCTTTTGCTTTAGTATTTGTTGTTTTAGCTTTTTTAACGGTCTCAGAACCTGTGCTAACACTTGGTGCTTCAACAGGTTCTTCAGCAACTTTTTCTACTGCTTTTTCTACTGTTTCGTTTTTAGCTTTATTTGAGCTAGGCGCAACAACTTTTTTGCTCTCTGCTTTAGCTTTTTTAGCTTGTAATGCAATAAGCACGTTATCTCGGTTTTGTGCTAAATAAACAGCAAGCTCTTCACGAATACTTTCAGAAAGCTCTACAGGTGCCTGTTCAAACATTTCAGATAAATTGTCTGCCATATCAAGCATTTTATCGTATTCATCTGCGGCTTTTTTATCCATGAATGTTTCTACCTCCACACCTTGTCTTATGACGACAAATCGACTTTCAACTGCCATTGTTATCCCTTATTTAACTATTTACCAAACTCTAGTTATTGCCAAAATGTATTTGTAGCACGCCGTATACACCCAAACAATAACTGTACATATTAACAGTATCATACCTAAATTTTATCAAATTGCCAGACAATGTTATCTTGCAACTGATAATTTATAAGGTAAGAAAATTTAAGTTACTTTAATTCGCGTATTCTAAATGTACGGCCTTTCAATTTACCATGCGTGAGCTTATTTAACGCTTTTCTCGCTACCATTTTCTCAACGGCAACATAAGCCCAATTTGGTCCAAGTTGTATTTTCCCTACTTGCTCAAATGAAATGCCATTTTCGCCCGTAAGTGCACCAACAATATCACCCGGTCTAACTTTTTGCTTTTTGCCGCCATCGATTTGTATTGTGGTCATTTTCGCGCTGAACACGCTTTGCTCTAACACGTCGCTACTCGGGAGATCTTCACCTTCAATGGTGCGCTCTAAATAATCTTCCAATAAACCAATTTTATATCTGTCTTTATTATTAAACAAAGTAAACGCCTGTCCAGTACTGCCTGCACGGCCCGTTCGGCCAATACGATGCACATGCACTTCGGTATCATGAGCAAGGTTATAGTTAAATACCGCGTCAAGCGCTTCAATATCTAAACCACGAGCCGCAACATCTGTGGCAACCAGTATTGAAGCACTTTTATTTGCGAAACGTACTAGGGTTTGATCTCGGTCTTTTTGCTCTAAATCGCCATGCAATGCCACAACACCAAAACCGTATGCGGCTAATTTGTTCGCAACATTTTGAGTTTCAATTTTGGTATTACAAAAGATTACGCTCGACTCTGGCTTGTGTGTTAATAACAGTAAACGAATAGCCAACAGACGATCTTCATCGCTTTCTACTTGATAAAAGTGTTGTAATATTGTGCTGCTTTCGTGATTCGCTTCTACTTTTATCACCGCAGGCGTATGCAAGTATTTATTGGCAATTTTTTGTATTTGATCAGGGAAGGTTGCACTAAACAATAAGGTTTGTCTTTGCTGTGGCATGGTCGCAATAATATTATCTAGAGCTGCTTGAAAGCCCATGTCTAACATACGGTCAGCTTCATCTAGTACGAGTGTATCAACATGCTCTAGCGACAAAGTACCACGTCCTAAATGATCTTCAATTCTACCCGGTGTACCAACAATTATATGCGCGCCGTGCTCCAATGAGCCCACTTGTGGTCCAAAAGGTGTGCCACCGCAAAGTGTTAGCACTTTAATGTTATGTATAGCACGCGCTAGTTTTCGAATTTCTTTAGCTACTTGGTCAGCTAATTCACGTGTTGGACAAAGTACTAAGGTTTGAATTCTAAACTTTTTAACTTGTAGTTTATTTAATAAACCTAGGCCAAAGGCTGCTGTTTTACCAGAGCCTGTTTTACCTTGAGCAATAACATCTTGCCCCGCTAAAATAGCCGGCAAGCTCTTAGCTTGTATCTCTGTCATCTCGTGGTAACCAAGAGATGAAAGGTTTTCTAAAATTGCAGATTGCAAGGTAAGTGATGAAAATTTGCTGTCGCTCAACGTCAAAGTCCTAACGTAAAAAATAATTGTCGCTATTTTACACGCTTTCGCTCACGCAAGCACAGCTTTACGCAATTATATTAGTCGTTAAAATAAAAGCATGAAAAATAAGCTTAATTTATTATGAGGTTTGCGAGTACTTTCGCTAAGGCTTCTGGCGATTCTAGCGGTAACATATGGCCGGTATTAGCAACGTCTTCTATAGTAATATTTTCTGCCGTAATAGGCGCTTGTGTTAACTCTGCTCTTAACGCGACCAGATCGACTAAGTTATCTTTATCACCGACAAGAAATGTAATTGGTAAGGTTAAATTTGCCAATAAAGGCAATAAATCAGGCCTGAGCAAAGAGACCTCAATTTGATGCAATAATACATTTCCGCCAAGCTCTTGGTCCATGACGGTAATAATGTTTTTAATATCTTGGTAGCGAGACAAACTGAACGCTTTAATATTTGGATGCAACAAGTCATCAATGCGCTTATCCGGAATGCCGGAGTAACCCCGTTGCTTTATCCAATTAACCGTTCGATTACGTTGCTTAACTTCTGCTGCCGGCAGGTTTTGCGGAAAGTTTGACACTATGAGCAAATGCCTAAGTTTATTGCCAAGTTTTAACGCGATTGCACTCGCAATATAACCGCCAAGTGAAAACCCAACCAATATTGCATTATCGTGGGTTATTTTGTTAGCCAAGTTAGCAACCACTTCATCCATGCTGCCCGAACTGGGTATCACTAAATGAATTAGCTGATAGTCGCAGTTACATTCAACACTTTGCTGCTGTAGCAATTGCCAAGCGGGTTGCCACAGTTTTTCATTGCACATAGTACCTGGAATAAAGTAAATGACTTTTGACAAACTTAATCCTACTTTTTTAAAATTGGCTTTGGGCATAACTACAGATAAACAATCAATCACAAACGTTTATTTAGAAAGCATTTACCGGTGACTTCCTGAAAATAACGTCATAAAAGCGATCAAGCAAAAAAGCGTTCAAATAAACGAATATTCACTGTTGCATTCGCTTTAACTCGACCTTGCTCCGCTGGCAGAACAATATAACAATTAGCAGCAGCAATACTGGTTAATATGCCTGAACCTTGGTTGCCAGTGCTTGTTACCATTAACTCACCTTGCTCGTTATAAGATAAAACACCTCGCTGAAAATCCATACGTCCTGGTGCTTTTCTTAAATCGGTTACCGTTTTTGCGTGTAAAGTAATTGCAGGGTTAGCTTGGCAGTTTTGCAGCTTCATTAATGCTGGCATTGCCAATAAATCAGCGGTAACCATCGCCGAAACAGGGTTACCCGGTAAACCAAAGAAAATACTGTTTGGAAGTTTACCAAAAGCGAAAGGCTTGCCGGGTTTCATTGCTATTTTCCAAAAAGCTATTTCACCAATTTGCTCAAGCACTAACTTAGTATAGTCGGCGTCACCTACTGAGACACCACCCGAAGAAATAACCGCATCGGCTTGGGCATCGGCTTGTAAAAATGCCTCTCTAATCGCCTTTTCGTCGTCAGCAATTACCCCGAAATTAATTACATTTACGTTCAGGTTTTTAAGCATTGCTGATAAAGCGTAACTATTACTTTCAAAAATATCGCCACTCTCTAGCGGTTGCCCTAAGGCTTTTAATTCATCGCCAGTAGCAATTAAAGCCACATTAAGTTTTCTATAAACACTTAATTCGTTAATACCAAGCGATGCTAATACGCCAATATCGATAGCTGACAATCGACGTCCTGTTTTAAATACAACTTGGTCACGACTTATATCTTCGCCTGCCAACCTAACATTATCGCCACGATGTCTAGGTGCTAAAAAATGAATATTTTCACCATCTACTTGACAGTTTTCTTGCATTTCAACCGTGTCACAATCAGCGGGAATTTTAGCGCCAGTCATAATACGAATGCACTGACCTTTTTTACACTCACCTTCAAAAGGTTGACCCGCCATAGAGCGCCCAACTAACGTTAAGCTTTGTTGGTTTTGCAAGCTTTCATGGGCAAATGCATACCCGTCCATAGCAGAGTTATTGTGCCCTGGTACATTAATCGGACTCGTAATATCGTTTGATAAAACCCGGCCCAATGCTTGAGTTAGGGTAATATTTTCAACATCAGTTATTGGCTTAATAGCGGCAAGCATATTCTCTAATGCTTGCTCAAAGGGTATTAATCCGGGTGCAGAGCAACAATCAACCATAATAAAACGCTTCCAGTTTTGTAATTTTATTCATAAATTTAATTTAAGTAAGAACGTTAACAATAATATTTCCATCAGTGAACACTATTTAACATAACCACGGTCTTTATCTGTTATATTAAGTCGAATCATACTATGCTTGCCATTGTATGATATAAAATATTTAATCATTTATTATTCGCCGAGCTTTCTTAGCTACACCTAATAATTTTAGGCATGCTACTTAAGCCGTAAACCAAGTTGTAAACTTGAGTTTGCCAGGGTTAACAAGGAAACTTGTTTGCCTCCCGACTTTGGAAAGGTGACATGTTAACAGACAACTTCGGCCGCAAGTTTTATTACTTGCGCCTATCGATCACTGACGTTTGTAATTTTCGTTGTAGCTATTGCTTACCCGATGGTTATAAATGCGATCACGATAGACAATTTTTAACCTTGCCTGAAATAACCCGTTTAGCTTCAGCATTTTCAGCTATGGGTACGGAAAAAATTCGTATTACTGGCGGTGAACCTTCACTGCGTAAAGACCTGCCTGAAATAATTGCAAAATGTAAGCAAACGCCTGGCATTAAGAAAGTAGCTATTACGACTAACGGCTATAAACTTCCTGAGCACTTACCTGCTTGGCTAGCTGCAGGTATTGATGCCATCAATATCAGTATCGACAGTTTAGACCCAAGACAATTTCATGCTATTACCGGCCACGACAAACTTGATCATATCCTCAAAGGTATTGATATGGCGCTCGAAGCCGGCAATGTCGACATTAAAATAAACACCGTATTAATGCGTGAATATAATGGTTACGATATTGCGAGTTATTTAGCTTGGTTAAAAGATAAACCCGTAACATTACGCTTTATTGAATTAATGCAAACAGGCGATAATAAAGCGTTTTTTGATGCGCAACATGTGCAAGGCTCTCGTATAAAGCAGAACTTAATTTTAGATGGTTGGTTGCCAGTAATTAACGATAAAGCAGCAGGTCCAGCACAAGAATTTTATCATCCAGATTATGCCGGTAAAATCGGTTTAATCATGCCTTATTCGAAAGATTTCTGTAATACCTGTAATCGTTTACGCGTAAGTTCGTTAGGTAAATTACATTTATGTTTATTTACCGAGCAAGGCTTATCGTTAAAAGACTATTTACAAACAGATGATGTAGAGCCACTAAAAACGGCAATTACCAGCATGCTAACAGATAAAAAGCAAACTCACTTTTTACATGAAAAGCTCACTGGCGCTACAAAGAACCTCGCGATGTTGGGCGGATAATGGCTCTCTTTCAATCATGTTTAGGGGTGGTTTTAGCGGGAGGGAAATCTTCTCGAATGGGCGAAAACAAAGCTAATTTACTGCGCGAAAATCAAGATATGCTCAGTTATAGCAAGTCGCTACTTAACGCAGTGGGAAGCTCGCAAGTTATTGTTAGTGGCGGCGAACAAGGTATTAAAGACCTTGTTGCCGACATGGGCCCGCTTGGCGGCATTCAAAGCATTATTGAACAATTTAAACCGCAAGCACTGTTAATTTTACCGATTGATTTACCCTTAATGACCTCAAACGAGCTTTTGGCCTTAAAGCAAGTGGGCGAATTAAGTCAACAAGCTTGTTATTTTACTGATCATTACTTGCCGTTATATTTACCGGTGAATGCTTTTGTTGAACAGTTCTTTCAACAACCGTTATCCGTAATGAAGCCTAAAGTAGCTACACAAAAGGCTCAGGGTAATCGTAATTTATCAGGACCTTCTGTACGCAGTTTACTCGCGCAAGTGCCACACAAGGTCATTACGCCTAAAAACAGTCAATGTTTATTTAACACTAATACGCCTGAGCAATGGCAACAGGCAAAACAACTTTTATCTTTGCAAAGGAAATCTCATGTCTAGCAACTCATCTATCCATTGTGGCGATGGTTTCGTGCCATTAAATATCGCCGTATTAACCGTTTCAGATACGCGCGAAGAACACAACGACACTTCAGGGCAGGCCTTAGTTGAGCGTTTACAATCGGCTGGTCATAAGTTAGCCGCTAAAGCCATTTCAAAAGACGATGTATATCAATTACGTGCTGTTGTTTCTCAATGGATTGCCAGTGATGATGTACACGTTATATTAACCACAGGTGGCACTGGCTTTACGGCCAGAGACAATACTCCCGAAGCACTATTACCTTTATTCGATAAAAACATTGAAGGCTTTGGCGAAGTATTTAGAGCAATATCTCTTACCGAAATAGGCACGTCTACAGTGCAATCTCGTGCTTTTGGTGGCATGGCAAATAGTACCGTTATTTTATCAGTTCCAGGGTCAACCAATGCGTGTAAAACAGCCTGGGATAAATTAATTGTAGAGCAATTAGACGCTAGCCATCGTCCATGTAACTTTGTGCCGCATCTAAAGTTTACATAAGCTTAATGGCTAGCACATAACTTATAAAAACCTCTTATAAATATGCCTTATAGAAATATCGATGTTGAAGATCATGGGTAAATTAATGCCAACATTTTTATCAAAAGTGAGCTTAGCATGCGCTATTGGTTGCATGTTATTCGCTAGCACTACTTTTGCGATAACGGAAAAGGCTCAAGCTAAACCTTTACGCATTGCAGTCGCCGCTAATTTTGCCCCTGCACTTAAAATACTGCTCGATGATATGCCTAATAAAGAGCAATTTAACCTGCAAATTATTAGCGCCGCGACAGGCACATTGTATTTACAAATAAAGCACGGTGCTCCTTTTGATTTATTTTTATCGGCTGATGCAACACGCCCAGAGTTACTTGAGCAAGCACATTTAACGCTAGAAAATAGTCGTAAAACTTATGCACTAGGACAAATAGCCTTGTGGTCGGCAACTCAGCCAGTTAGTCATTTAAATGCCTTAACGCACTATGCAGGAAAATTGGCCATTGCCAACCCTGAAACTGCACCGTATGGCACAGCGGCTCAGCAAGCACTTACCTACTTATCGTTATGGCCAAAAATAAAAAGCAACTTAATCACCGGTATTAATATCAACCAAACTTTTCAACAGGTTCGCAGCCAAGCCGTTCCTTTAGGTATAGTGGCGAATAGTCAACTGGTGATGAATAAGCTCAGCGGTGTTATTATTCCAACGCATTACTATCAGCCAATAACACAACAATTAGTGATTATTAAATCTAGCCGTCAAGTCGCCCTAGCCAAAAAAATTAGTGACTATATTCTCCAGACCAATAGCCAAGCAAAATTACAAAGCCTAGGTTATTTAGCGGTAACTTCATCAAACCCATTAGATGAGGCCAAGCGATAATATGACTGACATTTCAGCGGATATTCTCGCCCTTGTTACCACCTTAAAAATGGCGGCCGTAACTGCGGTTATTTTGTTACTAATAGGCACGCCACTGGCATGGTATTTAGCAAAATGGCAAAGTCGCTTTAAAGTGTTTTTTGAGGCAATAGTCGCCTTGCCATTAGTGCTGCCACCCACGGTATTAGGCTTTTATTTGTTATTAGCGTTTTCACCAACATCATTACCTGGTGAGCTATGGCAAAGCGCAACAGGTAGCCAACTTGCATTTAGTTTTAGCGCCATTGTTATTGGCTCTGTGCTCTACTCTTTGCCCTTTGTGGTGCAACCCTTGCAAAAAGCTTTTGAACAATTAGGTGATCATCACCTTGAAGCTGCCGCTATGTTGGGCGCAGGTCCAATAGACCGATTTTTCAGTATTGTTTTTCCATTAACCAAAGCCAGTTTTATTACCGCAACCGTATTAGGCTTTGCGCATACCGTTGGCGAGTTTGGCGTGGTGTTGATGATTGGCGGAAATATTCCTGGTGAAACAAGAGTGCTGTCTATCGCGTTATTCGATCATGTTGAAGCCTTTAATTATGCTAATGCTCATATACTTTCTGCTGGGCTATTAATCGCCTCTTTATTACTGCTTTCATTGGTGTATTTATTGGGTAATAATCTAAATAGCAACTTAAACAAAAAGCAACGAGTCACTAAGTTATGAGCCTTTCAACGTTGCCAAATAACTCGCCTACGCTTAACAATACGATTAGTACTCTATCATTAGATTTTACAGTCTCATTTAGTCAATTCGAAACGGCTATTAAGCAAAATATTAGTATCGATAACATTACTGGCATTTATGGCGATTCAGGCTCAGGAAAGTCAACTTTACTGCGGGTAATTGCTGGGCTTGAAAAACAGGCAAAAGGCCAAGTATCGTTCAATGAAGTAACGCTACAAAACAGTGAAAAACGCGATTTTGTTAAAGCTGAAAGTAGAAACATAGGCTTAGTTTTTCAAGACAGTCGATTATTTCCTCATTTAAGTGTTTATGAGAACCTCGCTTATGGTGCAAAACGACGTAAAAATCCTAAGCTAACCATAGAAGAGGTGCTGACGTTAACGCAATTAACATCTTTGCAGTACCAAAATGTATCGCAACTTTCTGGCGGTGAAAAACAAAGGGTATCCATTGCTCGAGCTTTACTCGCTGAGCCTAAATTGCTGTTATTAGACGAGCCATTTAGTGCGCTAGATAAAACCACAAAATCACAAATGCTGACATTTTTAAAAACCATTCAGCAGCAACTACAATTACCCATGCTTTATGTCAGCCACAGTTTAAGTGAATTGCAATATATAGCGGAGCAATTAGTGGTAGTTTCAGCTGGAAAAATAAGCCATGTAGCGCCAATTCATCAGGCTATTCATTACTTAAACAACCGTGGTGAAACGAGTGTTAAAACGAGCTTGTCGCTGACGATTGCCGAGCATTTACCTGAATACGGCCTGACACGACTGAAATTCAACGAGTTACAAAGCACAGAGCAAAGCATTTATTTACCGTTACTCGCACTCAATTCTCAGCGCTCAGATGAAGAAAGCTTAATAGGTCAGCAACTCCCTTGTATGATCTACGCTCGCGACATCAGTCTCTGTTTAACCGAACCCGAGCACAGCTCAATTGTGAATCATTTACCCGCAACTATTACCGCTATTGATTACAATAATACTAATGCTTTAATTACCCTCAAATGTGCAGAGCAGGTTTTCTATGCACAAATAAGTTTATGGTCAGCAATACGTATGGCGCTAGTAGTCAACGCCAACATCTATCTTCAGTTTAAAGCTAATGCGGTGCATAGCTATCATTATACAGGCTCAATAACTCATGCTTAGTGCAAACGAAAAATTACGTTTCAGTCGACAAACCATGTTGAAAGGCATTGGCGAACAAGGCCAACAGGCGCTAAAAAATGCGCGGGTTTTAATTGTTGGTATCGGCGGTTTGGGTAACCCTGTAAGTGCTTATTTGAATGCCGCTGGCATTGGTAATATCTATTTGGTTGATGGCGACACTATTGATATAAGTAACCTACATCGACAAATATTGTTTAATGAACATGATATTGACACAAACAAAGCTGATATAGCCGCCGAAAAGCTCCAGCAACTTAATACGAGTACCAACATTGAAGTGCTCGATGAAATGCTCGACGCTGAGCTTGCCGACTATTATTTGCCATTAGTCGATTTGGTACTTGATTGCACTGATAACATAAACACACGCTATTTAATCAATCAAAAGTGTATCGAACATAAAAAACCCTTAATTATTGGCGCTGCAACAGGGTTTGACGGTCAATTTATGTTTGTAAATCCAAACCAAGTAGACAGCGCCTGTTATCAATGCTTATTTCCTGCAGAGAAAAAAGCCCCTGATAATAACTGCCAAACCCTAGGCATATTAGGGCCAGTACTCGCGGTTATCGGCGGTATGCAAGCTTTGCAAGCCATTAAGTTTTTAACCGGTAATACTGTGAAAACTAATCAATTAAATATTTTCGATGGTTTAAATAATTCATGGCAACAATTTGCTTTAAAGAAACAGCAAAAGTGCCCTATTTGCGCAGGGTAATTCAAGCTTAGCATGGTCAATAAGACGAAACTAACATAACAATAAAGCTATTAAGCTCAATTATAACTCTTTAAGTTAAATAAGCCCCTAGCGCTCAGCGTAGCACTAAGAGTTTTAAACTGATTAGTGCTACCGTAATACTACATTAGCGCTTAACTCCTTAACAAAGGCCTTAACATATCCTCTAAGCCATTAAGTTTTACTTCATAAATAAGTGCTAACTGCTCGCCAAGTTTGCCCTCAGGTAAGCCCTTAGCATGAAACCAAACTAAATATGGTTCGGGTAATTGAAGTAACTTTCTGCCACTATATTTCCCAAAGGGCATTATTTGATTAATCGCAGCAATTAATTCTGTATTATTTTCTACCGACATAAAGTTTGTTTGCTCAACCGAGCCCTCATATATTATTTATTATTGCTTAATTTACTGACATAAAAATGTCATGTCTGCTGCTTATAATCACATCATATTAACGAATTGGTATCAGTGTGATGCCTCAATTTGATACAAGGAATTATGATGTCAATAATTAGGAAGCGTAACGCAGCAGCTAAAACCTACATACCAACTAATGCGCGCGACAATCAGTATATCTTGGCTGAATTTGCTTTAACAGACGAACTGCTCGCAAACTTGCCTGCACAAATAGCAAAAGACGGCAGCAATAATTATTATGGCTGCTATCAAGCATTAGCTAAGTTATTGTTTACGCTAAGTGATGAAGGCGGCATAAAAAATAGCGTATTGGTAGCCAACAATAAATTAGTGAGAGTGCGTTATAGCCAAGAAATGCATCAATGGCAAACAAAACAACAAATCATATTTTATTACGATCCAAATCAACACGTATTACAAAATGCGTTTTTTGACGCCAATGTCAGAGCAAAAAAAATCACCTTGTTATTTTTAGCTTCAGGTACTGAGATTAGAATTGGTGCGGCCAGTTTTCACCAACGGGTTAAAACCCTACTTCAAAGCTTTGCAGAAAAAATTAAACTGCCATTAAGCGAAATACGTATGCGTGATCATCAGCATTTAACCTACGATATTTTTGCTAAAAACAAAGGCTGCAATACAAGTACAGCACATAAATTTAGACCTATTGCCCAAAGATATTCAAGTGAAAATGTTGATTTGCCTAACAATGTAGCTTCTATCACTTATGCCATTATCGACTTAACACTTGATCATAGAATTTCTCAATTGGTAGATATTGACGCTACAGCAAAAGACCCTTACAACCCACTTTATACTTACCTAACAGATACTTTTTCTTTAGTGGCGAAACGTTTTAACTTGAACAATGGTGCTTTAATTGCAAATGGATTAGTCCCTATTGTTAGAAACAGCTTACATGATTTAGTCTCTAAAGTAGGCGAATTACAAATGTTAGGCTACAACCCAAACCAGAGTCCTTGTGGCATAGTTAGTCGATGGCAGGCAGCTGAACTAGTTGATAATGTTCAGTTTATATTTGTTGCTAACAGTGAGAATGGCGAAGAACAAAACTATGCTAAATTTGTTAATCAAATTGAACAAGCTATGCGTTTATTAGCGACTGAATTAGAGCTTCCAACAGCAAAAGATGAACTAACTTTACGCTTTCATCAGCATATTGCTTTTAATCTAACCTCAGATTAATTTTTTCTAATTTCATATTGTAAACCTAGTGCTAACTAAGGCACTAGGTTCTCTATGTTTAATCTTATTGGCTTTAAAGTATAAGCTTTAATAAGCCGGTAAAAATGTCATCAATTTGTCATAAAAATAACTATTTTCCTAAACCTCGCTAAATAAAAAACAAACTCTAGCATTTGTTTTTTTGCTTTATACACGCTCACTTTAGTACTACTTCAACAATGACTCAGCGACAAGACTCCTGATCAAATCAATTTAACGAATAAATTATTTAATAAATTAACTCACAAAACATATAGACATCTAAACGGCTAGGTGATATCTTCTGAAAAAGTTAAACACATAGACGTCTAAACGTCTTATGTTTTCATCACGTAATTATGTTGTTCACTAGCAATAGTGAAGAGGAAAAGAAAATGAGCATCGAAAAAATAACTTTAGGCGCTGGCTGTTTTTGGTGTATTGAGAATATTTTTGCCCGAATTAAAGGCGTTGTTTCTGTAACCAGTGGTTATGCTGATGGCGATATTGAAAACCCAAGCTATGAACAGGTTTGTACTGGCACGACTAATCATGCAGAAGTAGTTCAAATCACATTTTCTCCTGAGCAACTTAGCGTTGAACAAATATTAACCGTGTTTTTTGCCATACACGATCCTACATCGATCAACCGTCAAGGCGATGATATTGGTAGCCAATATCGCTCAACAATTTTGTTTCACAATCAAGCTCAGCAAAAATTAGCTATCGCTCGAATTGCAGAGTTAACTAACAAACAAGCTTTTGAGCAGCCTATTGTTACTACAGTGAAGGCCGCTAATAACTTTTATAGCGCTGAAAGTTATCATCAAGATTACTTTACTAACAACCCAGAAAATAAATATTGCCAGTTAGTGGTTGTGAGAAAAATACAAAAGTTTCTGAATGAATTCTCTTATCTATTAAAAGATGAAGACTTAATACCTCAAGCAAGTTAAGTGTCAAAGCTTTCAGGCAAGTAAATGTTTGATAGCAAAAATTTTTCTATAAAAAACGCATAACAATATAATTGCTATGCGTTTTTTAGTTTTTATTAACGTTAAGTTTTAGCGTGAATAGCTGAGCTTAAGAATAGTCACAAACGGTGTTAGTACATAAGGGTATACAGTTTACGTCGATATTTTGTCGCTAAGGCATCGCCGTCTGGCAGTGACTTCAATACATCTAATAATAAATCTTTACTGGTAATATCTGCGCCATTACTTTGCACTAGCAAAAACAAAATTGCCAAAGCTTCTTCATTTCGGTTAACTTGGCTGTATTGCGCGGCTAACTTCTGCTTTAACTCTACATTTTCAGGGTTACTTTGTAACTCTTGCTCAAGCGCTTGAATTTCTGGAGAATCGGCAGCTTGGCTTGCTAATTCCAACTTAGCCATTAATGATTTGAAGTGACTATCTTGATCAATCATTTTAATGCTATTTAGCAGCGTTTCAGCCTCAGCGATTTTACCTGTTTGAATATAAACATTTGCCAGCACTAACTTAATATCAGCACGTTCACTGTCAAGTTGATAAGCCTGGTTGATCACAGGAAATGCTTCTGTAATTTTATTCTCTAAAATTAATTCGTTAGCTTGCGCTAATAAAGCGTCTTCGGCTTTAGGTAAGTATTTCGCTAAAAATTCACTAATACTTTCATCAGTTTGAGGCCCAGTTAATCCATCTAGTGGCTGACCATCTTTAACTAAAATCGCCGTTGGTAAACCTTGAATACCAAACTGTTGAGCTATTTGCCCTTGAGTTTCACAATCAATAGTAGCGTATATAATCGTTTCGCCAGCATTCGCTAATGCGATAGCTAACTTATCTCGTAACTCCACACTTTCTGCTATTTGCTGGGCCCAAAAATCAACCAATACCAGTTTAGTTTTTGATTCTTCGAGAATAACTTGCTGAAAATTTTCTAAGGTAATCGCAATAGAATTTGCCATCAATGCAGTTCCAATAATAAAGACATATATTTTTAAGTGGGGTCAAACCCTAAAGATGCAAGCAAATGCCTTAAATATTTATTGTTGTCATCTAACGCCTGCGTTACAGGTGTGTTAGAAACTAATTACTTTTATTTTTTAATTCGCATATCGTTTGGATTGTCGTGTATGCAACAGGCAAATAGCATTACATTTGACCAACATTATTAATAAGTTCATAATTTATCTAATTTTATTATTAAATAAGTCATGAAATGTCATTAGAATTTTTTGTTATAGTTTTCGTCATAATTACCTCGGTTCTCTGGTATTTAAAGCGAGGAAGCAGCACTAAAACAATGAGAAGAACTCAAAAAACTGTTGCTCAACGAAGTCAATTATCTACAGCGAAAATACGCAGCATAAACACAGTTATTCAAGCACCTGTACGCCTGATTCCAGAAATAAATAATAATCAGAATAGCGTTGTAAAAAATTCAAATGACTTAATAAATTTTACCTTATTGTCTTTTGATGCTCTTGATCGTAATCAGCAACAAAAAATTAATGAAATAAGTCAGTGCTGCCGCCAACCAAATCCTTTATTGCTCAGTTTGACCAACGGTGAACTGGAGGCTAAAGAGCTAATATCTTTGATTAAATCTGATCCAGAAATGACAGCCAAGATCATCAATACCGTTAACTCTTCACTTTTTTCGTTACGACAGCCAATTGAAAGTATTCACCATGCCATAGTTTTTATGGGGGTTACATCTGTTAGAAGTATCGCTTTACAATTTATTTTACAACAAAGCGTTCCCTTTAAAGATGAAGCACAATCAGCAGCTTATAAAAGAATTTGGCTTTCTAGTTATATTGCGAGCTCATTAGTCTTTTTAATCGCTAAACACTTAAATAAAGAAAATGCGGCTGAATTGTCTACCTTATGTTTGCTTATAAGTTTAGGGGATATGACAATGCTTTCTTATCAACCTTCAATAGCAAATACATATTTAGGCAAAACATCACTACTTGAAAGAGTAGAGAATATACAATCTTCTCTAGGTTTAAACTCCGCTGTAATCGGTAAAGCTTTAGCCGAACAATGGCAACTGCCAACGTCAATTGTGTCAGGAATTGCTACTAGCTTAACCCCTTTGATTAATAAACAATTAAACCGTGTTATGCCGCACGAAGAAGCGCAAAATACATTACTGTGTTATTTGTCTTGTCGACTAGGTGACTTAATTGCTTTTGAAGGTGTGAGTGATATTTTTAAAGTTGAAGATGACGGGTTGGCGGCTTTATGCGGTTCAGATTTTGCCTATATACAAACCAATATTGAGCAACTAGCACTTGAACAAGTAAGTCAATTATTTCGGGATGCTAGCTTTATTAATAAAGCTAAGCGACTGATCGCTCAAGTGGCTGCCTAGGCTATAATATTTATGCGCACTAAGTTTTGTATCTAGCGCTTAATTAACGCTCTAACCCTCGCTTAATTTCAAGCGTAAGTATAAGGGTTCAGAGCGTTTAGATTTTTAAGACTTAGAATTTTATGGTTGAGGTTTTCAAAACAAGGTTAACTATTTAAACGTTCTGTAATAATTCACGAGCAATAATAACTTTTTGAATTTCACTTGTACCTTCATAAATTGCCGTTACACGCACATCACGCGCCATGCGCTCAACAGGGTATTCTTTCACATAACCTGCCCCACCCATTAACTGTAATGCGTCGTAACAAGCTTTGTTGGCATTTTCTGTGGCAAATAATTTTGCCATTGACGCTGCCATACCAAAAGGTTGACCTTGATCTTTAGTATACGCTGCTTGCATTAATAGTAATCGAGCCGCTTCCATTTCAGTGTAGCGTTCAGCTAACTTCCACTGCAACCCCTGAAAATTTGCAAGAGATTGACCAAATTGCTTACGATCTACAATATACGCTTTAGCATAATCAAGTGCAGCAAGACCAACACCCAGTGCTAATGAGCCTATACCAATTCGACCACCTGCAAGTTCACCAACAGCAACGCCAAAGCCTTTATTTTCTGCCCCCATTAACGCTGAGGCTGGTACGCGACAGTTCGTAAAGTTTATTTCGTTAGTTGGTGATGCTTTTTGTCCCATTTTCTCTTCGGCTTTACCTATGGTTATTCCGTCGGTATTGGCTTCAACAATAAAACATGAGATGCCTTTACCTTTTTTAGCTTCTGGGTCGGTAACTGCCCAAACTACGAATACATCAGCAAAAGAGCCACTGGTAATATAAAGTTTACTCCCGTTAATAATATAATCATCGCCATCTTTAACCGCTTGCGTTTTCATACCTGCGGGATCTGAACCTGCTGTAGCTTCTGTTAAACAGAAACCACCAGCTCGGTATTCGCCACTACAAATTTTTGGTAGGTATTTATTTTTTTGTTCTTCATTACCTACCGCTTGAATGACTTCTGCAACCATATTAGTTACAGACGTTGTTACCGCTGTTGAAGCACAAGCGCGAGCGAGTTCGGTTATGGCTAAACTAAAAGCGACCGTACCAGCTTCAACTCCGCCATATTCAGCTTTAATATTTAAGCCCATAAAGCCTAATTCATTTAATTGAGCTAAGTTTTTTAAAAACAAGCTTTGATCTCTTGTTTCATCAAGCTCTGCCGCTACGGGGGCTAATTCACTATCGGCAAACTTTCTTGCCATATCTTGAATCATTATTTGTTCTTCAGTTAAAGACAAATCCATCAAAAATCTCACTTTTATTAGTTTAATATTAAGCGCTGCCGGTAATGGCTGGTGTTAATAATATTAGGACTAACGCTATTATTATGTGTAGTAAGCTATGCTGTTAATTACAGTTTCTAAACTCTGTTTTTTCAGTTCACTTTATTAATTACGTTTGTTAAACCGAATAAGTTTAAATTTTGTAAAGCATGGCTTTTTGGTTATATAGCAAAAACGCGCCAAAGCGCGTTTTCTATTAAATAATATTGTAACAACGATTACAGTACAAACCAAAGCAGACCAGCGCCCAAAACTAAGCGATAGATTACAAATGGCATCATACCTATTTTATTTACCATGATAAGAAAATAATGAATACATGCATAGGCACTCACAAAAGCTAAAACACTGCCTAAGCCCATGGCTGACCAGTCAACCGCACCCGCCTCTAAAATAAGTTTTAAGGTTAAATAACTGCCCGCCATAGCAATTGCAGGTATCGATAATAAAAAAGAAAAGCGTGCAGCGTTTTCTCTACTTAAGCCTAACATTAGGCCGATAGTCATCGTAATACCAGAGCGCGACGTGCCAGGAATTAACGCAATGGCTTGTGCTAAACCAATTAACATTGCGCCTTTAAAGCCTAAGTTCTCAATACTTTTATTTTGCTTAGCTTTAATATCAGCAAAACCAAGTAAAAATCCGAATAATAATGTGGTTGCTGCAATAACAAGTGCACTACGTAAGTGCTCTTCAATAAAATCTTTACCTAATAGTCCAAATAGCCCAGCAGGAATAGTGGCAAAGATTATCCACCAAGCTAATTTTCCATCAAAATTATCACGTTCGCCTTTTAAAGTACCAAACCAAGCCACAGCCATGCTGCCTACTTCTTTACGAAAATAAAGTACAACGGCTAACAAAGTACCGACATGAACAGCTACGTCGAATGCTAAGCCTTGATCTTGCCAGCCTAAAATAGCTGAAGGTAAAATTAAATGCGCAGAGCTAGAAATAGGTAAAAATTCTGTTAAACCTTGAATCAACGCTAAAATAAAAACTTCTACAGTGCTCATATTACTTATATTTCCTTATTTTTTCTTGCCCAAATCAAGGGCACTATTTGTAATTGTTGTTGGTCTTTATCATATTGTTGCCATAATTCTTGATAACAAAGCCCAAGACTAGGATGAACTAGATGCCCCGCTATTTCGGCTAATGGCCATAAAACAAAGGCATTTTTTGTAATTTCTTCTCGTGGTATTTGTGCTGGGCTGTCTGTTATAACATCATCATAAAGCAGCAGATCTAAATCTAATGTGCGCGGGCTAAATTTTTTAGCATTTTGGCTACGCCCATGAGCAAACTCTATTTTGCGTAAAACTGAAGCAACGCTGTCTAGACTTTGGTCTGTTTGTAAGCCAACCACCATATTGTAGAATGCTTTTCCAGCAAAGCCGACTGCTTCACTTTCGAATAACGAAGACAATGTCAGCAAACCAAATGCTTCGGTTAAGGCATTCAGCCCTTGTTCAATATAATGCTGGCGATTAATGTTACTGCCAATTGAAATATAAATTTCAGCCATTACATTGCTTGTTCAAGTCGCTGTGAACCACGTTCTATTTCAACACCTACTGTAGTAGCGTTATGTACAGCGGTTGGTTTCATCAGTTTTAAGCGTAACCAAGGTATTTGATAATTCGCGATAAGAAAGGCTGCAATTCTTTCTGCTAGAGTTTCAATTAAATCTACCGGATTAGCGTTTGCGAATTCGACAATAGCTTCAGAAATAGCGGCGTAATCAAGTGTTTTAGCCAGTTCGTCATTTTCAGCGGCTTGTGCTGTATTCCATCCCATGGCCAAATCAATAACAAGTGTTTGTTTAATTTCTTTTTCCCAGGCATAAAAACCAATGGTTGTTTGAAAAGTTAACCCTTCAATATAAACTTTATCCACACTCAAACCTTATTTATGTAATGGCGTTTCATGAGATAGTACAAACAATCGCCACAACTTACTTTACAAAATAAATGGCGAGTTTACCTGTGCAGGTCTAGAAAAACTAGTAAACAACACGCTACAATGACAAAAAGCTAAAATAATAGGTTATTTTTACAGCTTACTTTGAAAGGAACTATGTATCACTAGTTTACTTGTTACGTTTTTAATGGTGGTTATGGCCTACTTAGTAGGTTCAATTTCGAGTGCCATTTTACTTTGCAAACTATTGAGCTTACCTGATCCCCGCTCTGCTGGTTCTAATAACCCTGGCGCTACAAATGTACTAAGAATTAGCAATAAATTTGTTGCTGCATCAGTGCTAATTTTCGACATACTAAAAGGTACTTTACCCGTGTGGGCTGGTTATTTTTTAGGTATAGAACCCGTTTACTTAGGTGTTATTGCTCTCGCCGCTTGTTTGGGACACATGTACCCCATATTTTTTAATTTTGAAGGTGGCAAAGCAGTGGCTACTGCCTTTGGGGTATTGTTACCTATTGGTTTAGATTTAGCCGGCTTATTAATATTAACTTGGTTAATTGTGGCAAAAACCACACGCTACTCAAGCTTAGCTGCCATTGTAACTGTGTCAATGGCACCTTTATATACATGGTTGCTAAAGCCTATTTATGTTATTCCAGTGTTGATGCTGTCTGGTCTGATAATATTTCGCCATAAAGAAAATATCATCAGACTGATACAAGGCTCAGAATCAAAAATATCTTTTACAAAAAAATAAGCCTGTTTAATGCTATACATTCAAAGCAAATAAATTAAATTGGCTCTAAAGTATCAAGTGGCCAACGTGGTGTCGCTTTAAAAGTTAAATCGGCATCTACGCCAGATTTTAAACGCTGTAAACCTGCATAAGCGATCATGGCACCATTGTCAGTACAAAACTCAGGTCGAGGATAAAATACTTCTCCTCCCAGCTTTTTAGTAATCTCGGCTAACTTTTCTCTTAATGCACTATTTGCACTTACACCGCCAGCAATAACTAAACGATTTAAATTACACTGTTTTAGTGCGCGCTTACATTTAATAGCTAATGTATCAACGACAGCTTCTTGAAAAGCATAAGCAATATCGGCTTGAGTTTGCGCTTTTTGTTCTGGCGTTAATGCTTCCTTTTCTTCTTTTCGAATAGTATTAGCCGCTGAAGTTTTTAATCCACTGAAACTAAAGTCTAACCCAGGTCTGTCAGTCATTGGACGCGGAAATTTATAACGCCCCTTGCGACCACTTTCAGCCATTTTAGCTAATACCGGGCCACCAGGATAATCAAGTCCAAGCAACTTAGCGGTTTTATCGAATGCTTCACCGGCGGCATCATCTACAGATTCACCTAAAAGCTCATAATGACCAATACCATCAACACGCACTAACATGGTATGGCCGCCTGATACCAACAAGGCGACAAACGGAAAGTCAGGGACATTCTCTTCTAACATTGGTGCTAATAAATGCCCTTCCATATGATGCACAGGTACTGCCGGTAAGTTCCAACCATAGGCCAAACTACGCCCGATTGAACAACCAACTAATAAAGCCCCCACCAAACCTGGTCCTGCAGTATAGGCAACACCGTCTAAATCTGCAGGCGTTAAGTTTGCATCTGCCAACACTTCTTTTATTAATGGAATTGTTTTACGCACATGATCGCGCGATGCCAATTCAGGCACTACACCGCCATAATCGGCATGAACGGCAATTTGACTATAAAGCCTATGCGCCACTATTCCTTCAGGTAAATTACCTTCACCGTCATCATAAATGGCAATGCCGGTTTCATCACAAGAGGTTTCAATACCTAATATTCGCATAGCTTTAATTTACCTAGAAATGTTTCGTCAATGTAAGAAGTCGACCGAGTGTTAACATAATACTCAGCCGTCAATGGACGCTGATTTTACCTAGCCACTTAGCAACTTTCAATTTATAGCGTATAAAAGATAGTTTTATGATCAATATCAACCATTAAGCGCCAATTACCGACAATAATTTTACAAATATAAACGAAAAAGTTATTACTACTTTACATTAGCATATGCTTGGCATTAGAATACGGCACCAATTTTTAATAGAGTGGGTGAAGATGAGGCCATGTGGCTGAAATCAGACACCGATTTAATATAGATTCTAACTAAGGTAAAACAGTACATGCCAGTAATTAAAGTAAGAGAAAACGAACCATTTGACGTTGCACTACGTCGTTTCAAACGTTCATGTGAAAAAGCAGGTATCCTTTCTGAAGTTCGCCGTCGCGAGTCTTACGAAAAGCCAACTTGGGAACGTAAGCGTAAAAAAGCAGCAGCAGTAAAACGTGCAGCTAAAAAAGTTTCTCGTGAGAACGCTCGTCGCGTTCGCATGTACTAAGAATACCTTAGTAAATCCTAAGCCAACTGAGTTAACTTAAAAGTAAATTAACGATGAGTCTACTTAGCCAACTTAATGATGAAATGAAAATCGCCATGCGTGCTCAAGACAAACTTCGTCTTGGCGTAATTCGTATGGCGATATCTGCAATAAAGCAGGTAGAAAAAGATCTCAAATCAGAAGCAACTGACGACAATATCATTGCCTTGTTAACTAAAATGGTTAAACAACGCAAAGAGTCTATCAAAATGTTTACTGAAGGTGGTCGCGATGAGTTAGCAGCTAAAGAAGCTGCAGAAATTATCGTTTTAGAAGATTTTCTCCCTCAGCCATTATCTGCAGATGAAATTAACCAGCTGATAACAAAAGCGATTGCCGATACCGGTGCAGCCTCAATGGCTGACATGGGTAAAGTAATGGCGGTGTTAAAACCGCAAATGCAAGGCAAAGCGGATATGGGCGCAGTAAGCGGACAAATTCGTAAAGTTTTAAACAGCTAGTTAATCTTCCAATTTGAACTTCACTGTTCATTTTGCATATAAACCGCGACAGCTTTGGCCTCGCGGTTTTATTTTAACTAGCGCACATAAAGTTACTATTTTCCCAATATTAATTGTGTAAAAATAGCGTTTTAATTAGAAGTAATGGTATTTATGGCTGGTATGATCCCTCGACAGTTTATTGATGACTTATTGGCGCGCGCCGATATTGTCGAACTAATAGATTCTCGCGTACCATTAAAAAAAGCCGGTAAAAACTACCAAGCTTGTTGTCCATTTCATACCGAAAAATCGCCCTCATTTACTGTTAGCCAAGACAAACAGTTTTATCACTGCTTTGGTTGTGGTGAGCACGGTAATGCTATTTCTTTTTTGATGGAGTTCGATCGTTTAGAGTTTCCAGACGCAGTTGAAGAGCTAGCTTCCCATTACAATATGGACGTGCCACGCGAACAAAGCAATCGCTCTCCTGCTCAACAGAAACAAGATCAAAAAGCCTATATTCAAAAGCAAGATGACTATGAATTAATGGCACAAATCAGCCGTTTTTATCAGCAACAATTAAAAGTTGCCACAGATAAAGACGTCGCGATTAATTATTTAAAAGGCCGAGGACTCAGCGGCGAAATAGTCAAACGTTTCGGCATTGGTTACATCAGCGATGCTTGGGATGGCATGATGAAAGTTTTTGGCCGCAGTAACCAAATAAATCAACAACTTGTTGATTTAGGCATGGCTATACAAGGTGATAAAAATAGACCATATGACCGCTTTAGAGGTCGTATTCAATTCCCTATTCGAGATAAGCGTGGCCGCGTTATTGGTTTTGGTGGCCGAGTATTAAGCGATGGCACACCTAAGTACCTTAACTCGCCAGAAACACGCATTTATCATAAAGGCCAAGAACTATATGGCTTATATGAAGCCAAGCAAGCTGTAAAACAATTAACACGTTTAGTGGTCGTTGAAGGCTATATGGATGTAGTAGCCCTTGCTCAACACGGGGTTGACTATGCAGTAGCATCGCTTGGTACTGCGACTACGCCTGAGCAATTACAAACATTATTTAGAACCGTTAAAGAAGTTATTTGTTGTTACGATGGTGACCGAGCCGGTCGCGATGCGGCATGGCGTGCGATGGATAACGCCCTACCAATGATTCAAGATGGTTATAGCTTAAAATTTGTGTTCTTACCCGACGGGCAAGATCCTGACTCAATGATCAGAGAACAAGGCCAAGCCGCTTTCGAAAATACATTAGATAATGCCACACCTTTATCACAATTTTTATTCGAGCATTTGTTAAGCCAAATTAATATGAACTCGCCTGAAGGTAAAGGAGCTGCTGTTGGCGCTTTTCAACCTTATTTAGCTAAACTTCCTGCAAGTAATCTTAAAGACGCTATAGTAACTAAACTCGCAAATCAGTTTGGCGCAAGTAATGAATTGCAATTAAAAAAACTTCATACAAGTTTTGCAAACACAACAGAAAATAAAGCCAAACCGCAGCGACCAAAAATTACGCCAGTGAGACTTGCTATTGCATTATTACTAGAGCATCCCCATATAGTAGAAAAGCTGCCTGATCCAAATATTTTGGCAGATTTAAATTTACCGGGCATTCCGTTACTTAACCAGTTATTAAGGTTATGTAAACAAAACCCGAAAGTTAACAGCGCACAGCTTATTGAACACTTTAGAGATCAAGAAGCCGGAAAGCAGTTAACAAAAATAATGTGCATAGAGCATCATGTAGAAACGGATCATGCTGAAGACACTTTTCTTGATATTATTGAAAAGTTTTTGAACAAATTTTTAGAAAACCGCTCAAATGAATTAATGGAAAAGCAACGCACTGAGGGATTAACCAAAGCTGAAATAGGCGAATTACATAGTCTACTAAGTGAGCAAAAATAATATAACGTGCTGAATGTATGTCAGCATTAAATTAACAACAAAAAACAGTTACGTCTGGTAATTTAGTAAACATTTCGCTATAATTTCCGGCTTACTGTTGTAATTTTGATAGCCATAAATAGGTGGACACTCGTCAATGGATCAAGCCCCACAATCTAGACTTAAAGAGTTAATAACCAAAGGTAAAGAGCAAGGTTATTTAACTTTTGCCGAAGTTAACGATCATCTCCCTCAGGATATTATCGATTCCGATCAAGTTGAAGACATCATTCGAATGATTAACGACATGGGTATTCAGGTGTTTGAAAACGCACCGGATAACGATACGTTAATGATGAGTGAAGCCAATACTGATGAAGATGCAGCTGAAGCTGCGGCCCAAGCACTTGCTACTGTAGAAAGTGAAATCGGTCGTACTACTGATCCCGTTCGCATGTATATGCGTGAAATGGGTACAGTTGAGCTACTGACACGTAAAGGCGAAATTGTTATCGCTAAGCGTATCGAAGAAGGCATTAAAGAAGTTCAACGCTCGGTTTCTGAATATCCGCCAGCAATCAACTACTTGCTTGAGCAATGGGATAATTTTGAAGCTGAAGAAGTTCGCTTAAGCGATATCATCGTTGGCTTTTTAGACCCTGACGCTGAAGATGAAGAAATTCCTGCAGCAGCAACGCACATCGGCTCAGAGCTTTCGAAAGAAGAATTAGACGACGAAGATGATACTGACTCTGACGACGATGATGACGAGGAAGAAGAAGATACAGGTCCTTGTCCTGAAGAAGCACGTGAAAAATTCACTGCTTTACGTGAAGCTTACGAACATGCCAATAAAGTAATCAAAACTGAAGGCCGTGGTCATGCAGATGCACAAGCGGCAATCGATGCTTTAGCTGAAGTATTTAAAGAATTTAGAATCGTACCAAAAGTATTTGATCGCTTAGTGAAAAACATGCGTAGTGTAATGGACCGTTTACGTGTTCAAGAACGCTTAATCATGAAGCACTGTGTGGTTGGTGCTGGTATGCCAAAAACAACGTTCATTAAAATTTTTCCTGGCAACGAAACCTCGAAAAACTGGTTTGAAGAACAAAAAGCTGCTGGTCTGCCTCACTCAAAGAGAATGGCTGATATCGAGCTTGATGTTGAACGCTGTATTTACAAATTAAACATGTTAGAAGAAGAAACCTATCTTAACGTACATGGCATAAAAGACATTAACCGTCGTATGTCAATCGGTGAAGCGAAAGCTCGTCGTGCGAAAAAAGAAATGGTAGAAGCTAACTTACGTTTGGTTATCTCAATTGCTAAAAAATACACAAACCGTGGTTTACAATTCTTGGATTTAATTCAAGAAGGTAACATTGGTTTGATGAAAGCGGTTGATAAGTTTGAATACCGTCGTGGTTATAAGTTCTCAACTTATGCAACATGGTGGATACGTCAAGCAATTACACGTTCAATTGCCGATCAGGCGCGTACTATCCGTATTCCAGTACATATGATTGAAACGATTAACAAACTTAATCGTATTTCACGTCAAATGCTACAAGAAATGGGTCGCGAGCCAACACCTGAAGAATTAGCTGAACGCATGATTATGCCGGAAGATAAAATTCGTAAAGTGTTAAAAATCGCCAAAGAGCCAATTTCAATGGAAACCCCTATTGGTGATGATGAAGATTCTCACTTAGGTGATTTTATTGAAGATGGTAGCGGTGAATTGCCAGTTGACTCAGCAACGTCTGAAAACTTAAAAGATGCAACACACGAAGTATTAGCGGGCTTAACAGCACGTGAAGCTAAAGTGTTAAGAATGCGTTTTGGTATTGATATGAACACAGATCATACCTTGGAAGAAGTCGGTAAACAGTTTGACGTAACACGTGAACGTATTCGTCAAATTGAAGCTAAAGCATTACGTAAATTGCGTCACCCTTCTCGTTCTGAGCAACTTAAAAGTTTCTTAGACGGCGAATAAATTTACATAAAGTAATTTAAAGCATAAAAAAAGAGCATATTAGTTTAACTAATATGCTCTTTTTATTTGTCCGATAAAACCACTGCTAATACTCAGTAACGGTTATTCACACCTAGATCAATCGAACGCTATTTTTTATAAAGCTGGCTATCTATATTATATTTAATTAGCTTTAAGTTAAAAGTGCGTCGTTCCATATTAAGCTCTTCAAGAACCGCTTGAACACTGCCCTTGTGACGCTGAAGAGAATTAATAAGCATATTGGCTTCAAAATCATTAACCAGATCTTTCAAAGACGACTGTACGAGTTTATCTTGCTTGTCTTGCTCGTTTGGATTCAGCAGTTCATTAAGATCATGACAATTTTTTATAACACAACGAGTAGCAACATTGATCAATTCACGAATGTTACCCGGCCAGTCATACTCTAGTAACTGACGTTGAAGGTTAACTCCCGCACCTGACCATTCAATGTTATTTTGATTCATAAACTGACTCGAAAAGTGTTCGAACAACAATAATATATCTTCTTTTCTTTCGCGTAGCGGTGGGATATATAACTCCGCAACTTGCATGCGAAAATATAAATCTTGTCTAAAGTTTGGGTTATCTTTTAGATCTTCTTTTGTCGCTGAAATAATACGAATATCGATATCTTTAGCAACGTTGGAGCCTAAAGCTTCAACCTTATTTTCGGATAATGCACGTAATATTTTTACTTGGGCACTTAAAGGAATAGACTCTACTTCATCAAAAAATACGGTTCCTTTATTCGCAAATTCAAATTTTCCCATCCGGGTAGTATCTGCACCACTAAATGCACCTTTTACATGGCCAAACAACTCTGATTCAAATAAGTCTTTGGGGATTGCAGCACAATTTAAAGCTACGAATTCGGCTTTTTTACGGTCACTAAAATCATGTAAACAGTTAGCAACGACCTCTTTACCTGCACCTGTTTCACCGTGGATCAGTACAGGTACATCTAAATTGGCAACGGACAATATATCTCGGCGTAACTTAGCCATTTTAGGTGAAACGCCCATTAAGCGAGTTTCTATGGCATCTTTATTTTTTAAAGCATTGCGCAGACGGGCTTGGTTATAAGTTAATACCCGTTTCTCAATGGCTCTATTAATGCTTTCTAAGAGTCGCTCAGGCTCAAAAGGTTTTTCAATGAAATCATAACAACCTTCTTGTACCGCTTGAACTGCTTGAGATATATCACCGTGCGCAGTCATTAATATAACAGGAATATTTTTATCACAGCTAAGTACCTGATTAAGCAGTTCAACTCCGGTAATTTCAGGCATTTTGATGTCACTAACCACAATGCCTGGAAAATCTTTATAAATAAACTTAATGGCTTCGGCGGGATCTAGAAATGAATGAACTTTTGTAAAATGAAGGGATAAATAGTCAGAAACATTCGTCAGTAAGTCTTTATTGTCGTCAACGATGACGACCTCACAAGTTTCAGCAGTTAGATCATCAATATCGGTCATGTTGTCCTTCAGTACAGTGTATATTTTATCAATAAGTGCTTAAATTGAAATAAAGCGATTTATATGAACTTGTGTAATTTATTTTAACCTTAATTAAACCGTTAGATCTTATATTTAAAGCACTTATTATTTCAGGATAAAGGCAATGAAATGGTAAAACGTGTAGAGTTCTCCAAACATTTCACCTCAATATTTCCATCATATTCTTTAATAATATTATTCGTAATCGCTAAGCCTAAACCAAGCCCTTTACCAATAGATTTTGTTGTGAAGAAAGGTTCGAAGATATGTTCAACGACACTTTCATCCATTAAGCCACCATTGTCTTCAACAATCACAAAGGCATGTTGATCAATCACTTGAGTTGAAACAAAGACTTTAGCTTGCTCTGATTTTTCAACAGCATCTAATGCATTCCTAACTAAGTTACCAATGGCCATTTCGAGTTTAGTCGAATTCATACTCACTAGCGGTGTTTGCACATCGAGTGTGATATCAATAGTCGCAGCATTATTTTCAAGGTAAGTACTTAATAAGCGTGTAATTAATTTATTAAGATCAACACTTTCTGCTTTAGTTGAGCTACCACCTTGATAAGCAAATGATTTTAATTGAATAAGTATATCCTGCATATTATGACAAAGTGGGAGTAGGTTATTCAACGAGGTGTTTACCCCTTCCCAATCACTTCTTTGTTGTTTAATAGCAATACTTGCTAATGCACTTTTAAAGGCAACTAAAGGCTGGCTTAATTCATGTACTATCGCCGCAGCCATTCGGCCTAGAACGACCATTTTTTCTTGGCGCATGAGTTCTTTTTGGGCCGCATTAAGCGCTAAGGTTCTTTCTTGAACGAGCTTTTCTAAACGAGAGTTAGCAAAACTTAATGCTTCCTCTACTTTTTTACGTTTAGTAATATTCACAATAGTCATTAAATACAGACTATCGTTAATGTTGATAGGACTAATAATGTACATGATTGGCAATGCCGAACTACCACTTTTGTCAGTTAACGAAGCTTCAGTAAATGTTTCTTTGATGTTTATAGCTTCTTCAAATCTTTTCGGTAATCCAACAAATTTATTTATGTTTTTTCCTTTAATTTCATCACTATCATCATAATTACACAAGGCTTGGAACGTGGCATTGTTACTGAGAATGTTACCTTTTTGATCAAGTGTTAAAATTCCAACTTTCGTTTGATCAATGATCAGCTGCATTTCAGCACGATGCTTTTGATCTGTTTTTTCTTTCAAATTTCGTGTGTATTCAATAAACCGGAGATGCTTAATAAAAACATAAAGACCATACAATAAGAACGCTATGATTAAACTGCTAAAAATGGTCTTTTCAATAATAGTGTTCAAAGGTAGTGCGTAGTAAAGTCGCCAATTTTTTAATAACGTATTTTCTTTTTTCCCTAATTGAGTAGACTCCATTAGGAAGTGCTGATCATCAATTTCCCAAAGCGTTAATGAGGCCCAATTAAGGTAAAAAGAATTATTAACGATTAATTTAGGAGTTTGACCTGCAAATTGTTGATGCTTATTAATACTCTCTAGTTGGTTAGCTGAAAGTGCAGTAAGGCTATTATATTTCCATGATTTTTGTGCCGACATAATAACAACATCATTGTCATCAACCACTAACACATCACCTGTCAATTGTTGCCAAGAACGCTCAATATTATTAGGCTCAACTTTAGCAACAATAACGCCAAATCCTGAATTAAAGCCTTCGATTCGAGAAGAAATAAAATAACCAGGGATTTTACTCGTAATGCCAACACCATAATACAAGCCACTGCCTTCGCGCATACTTTGTTCAAAGTAAGGCCTAAACTCATACTGATTGTTCATAAAGCTGGTGGGTTGATCATAATTACTGGTGGCAATAACAATACCTTTATTATTCATTAAATAAAGAATGTCGACACCAGCAGAAATCTGCATAGATTTTAATAATTCATTGAGTTGAGAACCATAATCATTATCTTCAACCGCTAACCTTAAACGAGTATCATGCGATAATATTTTAGGCAGATATTGATACTTTTCTAAAGTACTAGTGAGCGTTTTTTCAATGAGAGACAATCGAAATAAAGATGCGTTTTGACTATCTTTAATCCAAATTAAAAGCACCACAATTACTAGGCTAACAAAAGTTAGCCCAAATAAAAGTGGTATGTACTTTTGTTTAAACAAGTTGGGCACAGGTAGGTTTTTTATTAAATTGAATGAATGAAAAAAGTAAATAAGCTAAGAATATTACAGATAACACTATTTTTAGTAAAACTCCGTCAAACGGCCAGAGTAATAAAGTACCGACAACCCCTAGCACCAACCTATTAGCTCGATTAATAACGTCCATTACAACTCCTTCCCAGGCTGCGATAATACAAAATAGACCTATAGCAGAAAATACAAAAATGAGAATACGTTCTTCAGCATCACCCATCACTAATCCAGTGTACGCCATTAGTATAGGTACAATATATAGCCCTTTAGCAAGCTTCCAAGCACAAAAGGCTGTTTTAGTATGATCGCCTTTAGCAATACCCGCTGCAGTGTAAGCAACTAAGCATACTGGCGGAGTAACATTACTGTCTTGTGATAACCAAAATATAACTAAATGAGCCGCTAATAAAGAACTCGCTAAAATCTCTGGTGATAACACCATGTCATATAACATAGTACGAATTTCACTTGGTGCTGCTAATAAAGCATCTGACAATGGCATACTGCCATCGGCAAAAGCAGGTAATAAGGTTGCGATCATATCCTTAGAGACCGATAACGAACCATTATTAATAACTTCTGTTGTTACCTGTAATGAAATCAGGTCACTAAGCACAGGGGCTAATAATGTTGCCACTATAATATAAGAAGCAGTTACAGGTAATCCTGCACCTAAGATAAGTGAAGCAACGGCAATTAATACGATCAGTATCAGTAAACTACCATCTGCCCACTCAATTGCCATTAATGAAAAAGTACTTCCTAAGCCTGTCGTAGTAATAGCATTTACCATTAATCCGATTGTAATTAATAGGATTGCAGTAACCACCATGCCTTTGGAGCCTTCAGCAAGGGCATCACTAATTTCTTTTAGTTTCATGGGTTTTTCTGATATCCAAGATAAAAGGATAATAGAAACTATTGCCATGCCTACAGCATATAGTGGAGTAAAACCAATGATTAAGCACGTGACCAATATACCAATAGAAACTAAGTGTCTCCAGCCGTTTTTAACATTATCATCACATTCTGATGAGTCAGTAGCCAACTTGTTCGGGATATCAATACCCCGTTTAATCGCGTACGCTCGAACAAAAAAACCTACTGTAATATAATAAAGTAAGGCAGGAAGTAAGGCTGCTGTAACAATAGTTAAATAAGGTAATTGAGTATACGAAGCCATAATAAAAGCACCAGCGCCCATTACTGGAGGCATAAGTTGCCCGCCAGTCGATGCTGCCGCTTCAACGCCACCCGCGAACTCAGCAGAATAGCCTGCCTTTTTCATTGATGGAATAGTAATAACACCAGTCGCCGCTGTATTAGCAATGGCAGAACCTGAAACTGAGCCCATTAATCCAGAGGCTAAAACCGACACTAAGCCTGAACCGCCTCTGAATCGTGATGCAAGTTTACCTGCAACTTTTAATAAGTAATCGCCGGCACCTGATACTTGTAAAAAAGCACCAAACAAAACGAACATAAAAACGAAGGTCCAAGACAGCTGAGCAATAGTACCGAACATACCATCAGTACTGAAATAGCTGCGAAAAAGCATAGTTTCCCATGACAGACCAGGAAAATTAAACACACCCGTTACGTATTGGCCCCAAACGGTTATATACGTTAGAAAAACAACAATTAAAGTTGGAATGAACCAACCAATAGCTTTAAACATTAAGACTAAAGCCAAGATAATAGCTAAAGCACTGAAAAAGAAATCTGTACCAATAAAGGTTTGTCCTCTTTCATAGAGACTGTCTTCGGCAAATATAAGATATGTTGAGCTAGCAATAATACCAACTGAAACAGCTATTTGTTGCCATAATTTTTTAAAGTGTATAAGAGAGCCAAGACAACCAAATAACGCAAAATGAGTGGCTGCAGCCCAATTTTCAGGAATAATAGCGAAGTAATTTAAGCCGACATGTATGAGGCTTGATAAAACTGCTAGCCAATATATCATGGGGATTTTTATATTTTTAATATTCATAATTTATCCAACTATTGATATTTTTAATTGATGTTTTTTTAAGATAATTATCGCTATATTGAATGAGATAATTTAGGTTACTGGCGTTTTCGACGAAGTGTTCATTGCATTTTTACATCACTTAAAACCCATTCTACAAAACACTAAACCCCTAATGAAGAATGGGTATAAATTATCTATTCAATGATTAAATGTGCCGGAATTTCAACACCTACTTCACGATAATAACGAACTGCTCCAGGATGAAGTGGTACGGTTAAACCGCTAATTGCACTCTCAATACTCATTACTTTTGTTGCCGAATGTATACTGTGTAAGAAAGGTAAGTTTTCATAAATAGCTTTGGTGACTAAGTAAACATCTTGCTCGGGCAAATCAGCTTTTACGGCTAAAAAGTTAGGTTGAGCAATCGTATTAATTGGTTCTTTTTGATTAGGGTAAGTTTCTGCTGGAATTATTTGACGAACCCATAACGGGAAATCTTTATTAATTTTTGTCAATGATTCATCTGAAATATTCAAAACTTTCAAATTATCACCTTCACTAGAAAAAGCACGTGTAACCGCACTAACAGGAACACCAGCAGGAGTGTTCATGCCTTTGATACGACCATCTTGCATGGCGCCAGCACTAGCTCCGTATCCCATATGAACATTGTTTAGTTTATCCGTATTAATGCCTACAGCGCTAAGAATATACTTGCCTGAACCTTCGGTTCCTGAGTTTCTTTTACCAATCGAAAACGACTCATTATAAAGTGCATTCATATCAGTTAGGTTGTTGCCCTTAACGGCATCTTTTTTAACCGTGAAGTGCTCAACATTTTTCCATAACATGCTCACCGAACGGAATTCCTTATTTGCGCCTTGTTTTTCAAAGGGGCCAATACCATTCCACGCCCACGCACCATATAAACCTTGTAATATGCCAAATTGTGCTTCGTTTTTACGCATTAAATTTAAGTTATCGCCAGAGCCTGCAGAGGTAATAGCAGATAGAGATAGTTTTTCTTGAGGGGCTAGTTTTATTTTTGCTAAAGTCGCTACTGCAACACCTACTGGATAGAAAGTTCCGCCGGTTGACGCGGTTGACAAAATGTAAGATCTGGGTGTTTTATTCTCAGCGGCTTGTCCTAATAAAGGTAACATTATTAATGATATACAAGTGACTGCTAGTTTAATTTTATTCATGTCATTCTCCAAAATATTAAAGCTTATGTGCTTATATTTGCACTTAAAATAAGTAATTAGATAAGGTCTTAGAAAGATATTTTCACACCGACAGTTATGTCGTCATCGCGATTTTTTAGCTGAGCAGCTTCATCATCGTAATCGGTGTATTCAATAAAAACCTCGCCATATTTGTTAAACTTCTTTGTAGCACCAATCGCTATTTGATTGCCTTTAATAATGCCATTATCTAAATTGTAAATTCTAAATTGTGGCGTTATACCAGACTCAAGAGTGTATGAATAATAAAACCCGATAGTATTAAATTCTGTACCATCTGATACATCTTCATTTTGATAACGTAAAACAACCTTATGGTTATCAGCTTTATATTGAAGTGCTGCCGCAAGAGTGTCGGCATCTGGTTTGATGGCATCGTTAATACGCAGATCATCACTACGATCAAAATAAGATACGCCCAGTTGCCATGCACCGGTTTTATACTTAGCTGCGATGTTGTAACTATCTACACCAGAGCTTTGAGTATCATTTCCATCTATCTCTGCAAGCACACCAAAACTTAACCCGTTATACGATGGTGAAAAGTAAGCCACTGAGTTGGCTTCGCGAATTGACGAGTTTTCGCTAGCATTCCATCTAATATTGTAGTGTCTAGGATTATGAAAAGTAATATCAATAGGCAACACAGTCCATAAGTAGTGTGGTGAATATTGTTTACCTAACCTAATTTCACCAACCTCTTTATTTTTCAAACCAACAAAAGTAATACGCTTATGATAATCGCTGGCATCACTATTAATAACACCATCATCTAAAACAATTCTCCCCTCAAGTTGGTAAGTACCCTTCCATTCATCAGAAAGATTAACATAGCCTTTAATACCTATACGTGAAATACCATCGGCAACATCGCTTTCTTGTTCTTTTTCTTTAGTAACAAGTGCTCTTAAGCTGCCGTAGAATTGCACTTTTCCCCATTCACCTTCAGTAGCAATTTCTGCCGATGCAGGTGCGGCTGTTGTAGCAGCTATTATCAATGCACTGAAAATGCAGTTAAATTTAGTATTCATATTATTCCCTTATATTGTGCTTTTAATTTAATTGGGTGATGAATGTTGTAAGAATTATATTATTTGTTTTCGTTTTACTTTCCCCATCACAATATATATTGCACAAGTCATGCCTAAATTAACTAATTGAATCTAAATGATATTATTTTAAGCATGAGAAAAATAATTCCTATTACCAAAAACAGAAGGAATATTTTTACCTAATTTATAGATATTTAACAGTACAAGGCATAATGGTGAAAAATTTGCTCTTCAAGCGAGAAAATAAAAACAAGTCACTAAAGCAATGAAAGATATTCAGATGTTTACCAAAGAGGTTGAAACGAAAGGCTTACATCATAATACTTATTCTGAATAACTAAAGTGTCAGACGACTGGCTAAATAGAAGCATAATTAGCATTCATCTCAAATCAAATAGTCTGACTTATTGTGTTTCCACTTTACTATGTTTTGGTGAGGTTAAAAAATTCATGTCAGTCAACGACTCAAGAAAGGCTAATAAGTCCTTTTTTTCTTCCGCGGTAAGTACAAAGCCTTTGATAAACTGGCTTTTCATTGAGTTAGTGCGTCCATCGCCTTTTAGTGGACCACTTTCAATATTTCGCCCACCTGCGGCATAAATATCAATAACTTCAGCAAGTGTCGCAACACTGCCATCATGCATATAAGGTGCTGAATGACTAATATTTCGCAGCGTTGGCGCACGAAAACGACCATTATCTTTTGCTAAGGTAGAAACTTCTGCAAGGCCAATATCTGTAACGGGATAACCATATTGTTTTGGTTTTACTTCCACATTATACAAGCCGGTATTATGAAACGGCCGACGATCGATAAGTTGCTGTTCGTGAGTAGTTGATTGTGTAAAGTTAAAGCCTCCATGACAGTGATGACATTCCAAGCGCTCAGAGAAAAACAAGTTCATACCACGAATAGCCGCTGCTGAAATTGCGTTATCATCACCTAAATAGGCATATTTATCGAAAGGAGAATTTAATGAGATTAAGCTACGTACGTAACTCGCTAAAGCTTGTACTATTAACTCAAAACTTATCGGCTCTTTTGGAAAGGCTGCATTAAAAGCCTGTTGATATGCTTCGCTTTTAAACCGCTCAATGACTTCATCTTCGTGGCCAGTTATACCCAATTCAATTGGAGACTCATCAAACATTGGTAGTAAAATTTGTCGTTCCAATGAAGTGATGCCATCGTGCGCCCATGTTAAGGTTTTATTGTAAGCAATATTAACCAATGCAGGCGCATTTCTTCGATGTACTTCACCAGTTGAACCAATAGAAATAGCCATCGGCTCGGCAAATGCATACTTTTGTTGGTGACAGCTTTCACACGATTGCTGCTTGTTTGCTGATAAATTTTTATCAAAAAAAAGAATTTTTCCCAATGCTACTTTTTCAACAGTCATTGGGTTACTGTCAGGTACTTGTGGCTTTGGAAAACCCTCAATAATAGGCCACTTATAACTACTTTTTATCGATTTAGCGTTATCACACGAAAAAAGTAAACTACTCAGAACTAAAAAGATGGTTATTGTTAAAAGCTTATTCAACCGTACTTCCCTTACTTTTATGATTGATATTCACGGCATTAAAAACACCAGTTTCAGTACTTTTAATTTTATTATTTAACAATAAATTATCAAATAGTTGTTGGCAGCTCTTATTATTTTGTTCTGACTGACAACTCGACGAAGCAGACAATTCAACACCCTTTAACAAAGCAGCTAAGTCGACGTTTAATATAAGCTGGCCTTGATTATTTTTAACCAACGGAAGTTGAAAATTAAACCGGTTTGGGTACAGGCAATTATATTGAGGTGAGCGCATTGCACTTGCTGATTTACAACCTGTAGATCCTAAATGAAATAGCCATTGTTGTTGGTTTGTAGCAAGCTCTAAACGCATGAATTTATGGCCTGTTTGCCAAATCCAAAACATTGAAGGTAAATTTAATGGGCTTGGTTGACTGATTGGATTAAGGTGGTTTATCTCAAAGGGTACGCCAAGCGTAAAACGTATTTGGCTGTATTCATCCAAAATATGATTGCTGTCTGTTGCAAGCTCAATCGCCCAATTAGCTTTGCTTTTTATTTTACTTTCTGCGGTATTGTTAACGTCTAACAACACATTATTATCTTTACAATTTGTGCCTAATAAAGCGGTATTACTTGCTTGAAAAGGCGTGTTAGCCAAATTTAATTTTTTCCAGCCCGAAGTACTAGAGCCAACTTCAATATCGCTCAGAAAAAACTGAAGCTGCTCTATAAACCAGGTTTTATTTTCCTCACCTGTGTTAAAAGTAGTTTGGCAGTCTAGTGCTGAATTTTTCCACATCAACTTTACATCGAATTGCTGAGCATTTGAGCGTGTTTCACTAAAAAAGCAACCCGAAATACTTAACGATATTATTGATACAAGTAAAAAAGCAAACCGGCTTTTTATTAACATAATGCTCACTTAATATTTATTACGGCTATCAGACTATAATTATCATAATAGTAAAAACAACGACTACTATTAGTTAGTATGATTTAAAAAATAATGTAAATGCGTTACAGTAAGTTACATTTATAACATTTTATTAACATAAGGACTATCGGATGTTTCGCATAACATTGATATTTGTCGTTAGCGCAGCCTTGTTTTACAGTGATCTAGCTATGGCTCACTCTGAGCATGACAAAGCCCGCTTTGTCGCTCAAATAGGTAAAGATACTGGAAAATGTGATCAAGTACTTAGGCCTTGTAAAAGTATTGCCTATGCTGTTCAGCAAGCGAATAAAGGCGATAAAATATTAGTATCTGCCGGGGAATATACCGTTAGTTCAAGTGAAGAGTTATTCTATTTAAAAAGTGCATTAGTGCCAATTTTTGGTGGTTACAATCGCTTCGATCACTTTCAAAGCCAAAGCCCAGATACAAACCCTACAGAATTGAAAAATATTCCGTTAGATATGGCTGAGCAGCTACGCGAGCAAGGTTTTATAGTTTTGGCCGATGGTAAGTCGTTATTTAGCAAAAACAGCCCTGAAGGCAAGGCATTACAACGTAAGCTAGAAAGTTATACTACCTTAAGTGAAAAGCAAGTTGACCTAGCCTGTGTAGACGGTAAAGCAGGAAGTTTTGACTGTAATAACATTGATTTACTTGCTCATATGCCGCTAAGTGAATTTTCAAGCCGACCAAACAGCGCTAATGATATTTGGGGCCATGTAGATTTAAATACCGGTGACGAATATGCACTCATTGGTTTACGTAACGGCATTGCGGTGATCAATGTAACAACCCCTGAAAATCCAAAAGAAGTTGGCACCATTACTGGTCTTAACTCAACGTGGCGAGACATTAAGGTCTATCAATACTTTGATAGTGCCATTAATGCTTGGCAAGCTTATGCTTATGCAACCGTTGACGGTACCACAGACTACGTCACTATCATCAACCTAAACCAATTACCTAACTCAGTTAGCTTAGTGGAAAAAAACACTGTAGTTACCAAAGCACATAATGTTTATATTACCAATGTTGATCATACACTTAACATTGCACTACCGGGCTTAACACCCACCTTGCAACTCATAGGAAGCAATAAATTTGGTGGCGCATTTCACAGCTACTCATTAAAAACGCCAGCAACACTTACCACATTACCCAATAACTACTTTGGATCAGGCTACACTCATGACGGTGCTTCAATCAATATTACCGACAACAGAAAAAGTAGCCAATGTAATACAAGCAACGAGAGCTGTACCGTATTTATTGATTTCAATGAAAAAGAAGTAAAACTTTGGGATATTACTGACGCTTCAGCCACTCGTTTACTCGGCACTGGCGAATACAACGATGTGGCAAAGCGTGACCAATATGTACATTCAGGCTGGGGCACAGAAGACAAGCAACATATCTTTTTACACGATGAATTCGACGAGAAAGATGGCGGCTTAAACTCCACAGTGAGAATATTCTCCATAGCTGACCTTAATAACCCTACCCAAGTAGGACAATGGACAGGGCCAACACGCGCGATTGATCACAACGGTTTTGTTCGAGGCAATCGCTATTACATGTCAAACTATGAACGTGGCTTAACTGTATTAGACATTACCGACCCAGCGAATCCTGAAACAGTTGGTTTTTTCGATACTTACACGCCATCAAACAACGCCGGCTTTAACGGTGCTTGGGGTGCGTATCCTTTCTTACCTTCAGGTAATATTTTAGTTAGCGATATTGGCAGTGGCTTGTATATTCTAAAAGATCGCACACAATTATCGACCCAAGGCAGCCTTGGGTTTGCTAACAACGCTATCGATACTGCCCAAGGTGAAACCCTAGCTATTAACGTGCAACGCAGCAATGCAGCTAGCCCAGATCAAACGGTAAGTGTTAACTATCAACTACTACCCGGAAGCGCAAAGGCAAACAGCGATTACACGCCTCTTGCTGGCACTTTAACTTGGGCTGCTAACGATATCGCCGATAAAACGATCGAAGTTGATATTGCAAATGATGCAACGGGTAATGAGTTGAAAGAAAAGTTTTTTGTGCGCTTAAGCCAACCAAGTAATAGCGCAACACTCAATCAACATAGTTATTTAACGGTTAATATCGACGGACGTAACGATAGTGGCGCTATCGCGTTTACATCTGCAAGTACTACCGTAGCAGAGAATCAAGGTGAGTTTTCCGTCACGGTAGCGCGTCAAGGCAGTTCAACTGGCGCTGTATCTGTTTCTTATTTACTGAGCGCAGGCACAGCAACAATTGGTGAAGATGTAGAGTCAGCTTCAGGCATTATTAACTGGGCAGACGGTGACTCTGCAGAAAAAAGCATTCAAATTAGCATTATTGACGATACCGATGACGAAGCTAACGAAACTTTTGTTATTGATTTGTCACCTGTCGCCGAGAGCAACTTAGGTGCTATTACAAAATATACCGTAACCATTTCAGATGACGACAGTAACTCAGCACCTACTGTAACAGTGCCCGAAGATAGCGAAATTAATTCTGGCGCAACGATTAACATAGCAGCAACCGCTACCGATACTGAAAATGACGTTATGACTTACTTATGGCAACAAACGGCAGGAGCCAATATTTCCCTAACCACTACAACGTCTATAACAACAAGCTTTATAGCACCAGCTAGCGCAGGAGAAATAACACTTTCATTTACAGCCACAGACTCAAAAGGTTTGTCTAGCACACAAAATGTCACTTTTACTGTAGTCGTTGCCCCTATAGCAACACCTTCACCTACACCACCCGTTGAGAGTAAATCTTCAGGTGGCGGTTCAATAGGATACTTCATCTTATTTATAGTTATTTTACTCACCAGAAAACAAATAAAATAACGAAATAGTTAAGTTGAGCGAACATTGCAACAACAAATCGCTCAACTATTGAACTAACGGACTCATTTATCTGTTTTTTTAACTTTATAATGGTGACAACAAAATAAAAAATGCTTATACTTCTCGCCGCTTTGAACAACCTTTCGTGTTTTCAAAGCAAAAGTAGAAAGATGGCCCCTTAGCTCAGTTGGTTAGAGCATCCGACTCATAATCGGCAGGTCCCCTGTTCAAGTCAGGGAGGGGCCACCATTTCAACAATAAAGACGCATTTGAGCGTCTTTTTTTATGCCTAAGCTACAAATCTGCCTAAACTTAATTTTTTCACTATTCTCTATTCTCTACAATCAAAAAATTTATGGTACCAGCAGAATTAACCATATTTTTACAGTATCTTAGTTTTTTATCTCTCATAAAATATCTCCCTATAAATAAAAAATGCTGCATTAAATAAAAAACCCTTAATTTCGAATGACCGAAATTAAGGGTTTTACCTTGGTTAATCTTTGTTAATTCAATTAATATAAAAATCTATGTAAGCATAGCGTTAGCTATATATCTTAGGCATTTTTAATTGCTTCAGATGTTATAGGTAAATCTCTTACTCTAACGCCGGTTATTTGGAAAATAGCATTGGCAATAGCTGGTGCTATTGATACTACTCCTGGCTCGCCTAATCCAACAGGAAACTCTTTGCTGTCGACAAATTCAATATCTAATTCTGGTACATCATTCATGCGTAACGGTGAGTAGGTATTTAGGTTAACTTTACTTACTTGGCCGTTTTCTATTGGGCTTTGCTCGTGCAGTGCCATGCTTGTGCCCCATAACATTGAACCTTGTACTTGCGCTAAGGCACCGTCAGGATGAACGATTACCCCTGCATCAACCGTCATAGTAAGTTTTTTAACGGTTATTTTTTTAGAGTCGGGCTCAACATGCACATGTGCCGCACAGGCCATCCAAGCTGGCATGGTTTTTTCTTGTCCGGCGCTTACTGCAACACCTATAGCTTCATTTTTTGCTAATTTAACTGTGCTTACTTTTTTCTTCAGCAGGGTTAATACGTTGGCTAAACGTTTTGCGCCACCAACACTTTCAGGTGCCTTGCCAGCTTGTTTACCTAAACCGTCTAGCATAGATAAACGAAAATCAATGGGATCAGCTTTTGCTTGGTGAGCAATTTCATCTATAAATGATTCTAGCCCCCAAACAATCCAACCCTGCCCTACTGATCTTAACCAACCTGGCAGAATAGTTTCTTGTGCTAGTTTATTATTGATCGCTCGAACACGATGGTTGTCCATGCTGTACCAATGATCTGCACCACTGGTTGAAAACATGTCTATTTTGATTTTTTTATCCAGGCTTTCAGGCATAAAGCCAGGGGCCATTGTTAATGTTGGCCAGCCCGCCGCAAGGGCATGCTCCATCCCCGTAAATTTATTTGTTTTATCAAACGATGCTTTAAATGATACAACAGATGGAGATCTTGGTTGATCAAAGCGTGAGTCATCTTCACGGGTAAATACCATTTTTACTGGTTTACCTATCGCTTTTGAGGTTAATACTGCAGGTATTGCATAATCACCAAATAAGCGCCTGCCAAAACCACCGCCTAAATATTGTTGATGCATAACAACATTTTCGTCTGTTACCTGCAGTGCTTTAGCTATCGCTGGCAGTGTTAAAGATTGCCATTGATTACCTGTATAAATGTGCCATTGGCCATTTTTTTCTTCAACCGTTGCATTTACCGGCTCTAAGGCAAAATGCAAAACGGTATGAGTACGATATATTGCATCTATAGTCTTTGCCGCTTTTTCGCTAGCAGTGGTAAAGTCTCCATCATCAATAAATAAGCCGCCTTCATTCTTGTCGGCGACTAAGCGCTCGCCTTCTTTAAGAATATCGGCTTCGCTGACTTTTGCTCTTTCACCTGCTTGATAACTCACTTTTATAGCATCGGCTGCTTTAATTGCGCCGTAATAAGTGTCTGCCTCAACCGCTATCCATCCTTGAAGTTTCTCACTAGGATCTTGTAATTTATGGTAGCCGATATAACCTTTGATTTTTTTCGCAGCACTATCATCAACAGCTTTAATTTTACTGCCATATCGTGTTGGTGGAATAATGGGGCGAGCATAAACCATACCCTCTAATTCCACGTCAATACCATAAACTGCGCTACCGTTAGTTTTAGCAGGAATATCTAGCGCTGAGCTAGACTTGCCAACTAAGGTTCTTTGACTGGCTGGCTTTAAAGGTAAGTTGCCAATTTCTTCTGGTGTAAATGTACGATTAAACGTACCTTTTGCAACAATATCGCCAAAACTTATAGCGCTATCTTTACCAATTACAGCGCCATTTTCAACGCGACACTCATCAACTGAGCAATTTAATATCTTTGCTGCCGCTTCAATTAATGCGATACGTCCAGCAGCGCCAGCTTGAGATAATGGTTTAAATGACTGAAATACAGACCAAGAGCCGCCGGTTACCATGTAGCCCCACTTAGGATCAGTATCTACATGAGTTATCGATACCTTTGACCAGTCAGCGCCTAACTCATCAGCAACAACTCTGGCTAGCGCGGTACCAATATGTTGCCCCATTTCTGCCCTAGCTATGTTGATGTTAATTTCGCCCATCGGGTTTATTTCAAACCAAACGGTTGGAGAAAATAGTTTATCTTTTAGCGTTTGTTGTGCACTTTGGCTTAAACCTGTGGCACCCAGTAATGGTGCAAAAGCCATTAATAGTGAACCACTAACCGAACCTACTAAGAATCGACGGCGAGATAAGCTAATGTTGTTTTTTTCATCTTTAATCGTTTTCATTATTACTCACCTTTATGATTGTTGCGTTGTTGCACGTGGATCAAAAGTTTGAACCTCAGCTGACATAGAATCAGCGGCATTTTTAATGGCACTTTTAATTCGCACATACGCCATGCAACGACATAAATTTCCACTCATGTGGTCAACAATTTCTTGGTCACTCGGTGAAGGATTGCTTGCTAATAAAGTTGCCGCTTGCATAATTTGGCCTGATTGACAGTAACCGCATTGTGGTACTTGCTCTTCAATCCATGTTTTTTGTAATGGATGATTATTTTCTAGGCCTTCAATCGTGGTGATGTTTTTATTTTCAGCCCCGAGTAATGGAAAAGAGCAGGATCTAATAGCGGCACCATCTAGATGCAAAGTACAAGCACCGCACATGCCAATGCCGCAGCCAAACTTGGTGCCTTTAAAGCCTAATTCATCGCGAATAATCCAGAGTAAAGGTGTGTTTGCATCTGCAGTGGTGGAAACTTCTTTGCCATTTAATTTGAATTTAATCATAATTTCATCTCTTAGAACTGATTGTAAAAAATACTCATTTATTATCTAACGTTATAAACTAATTTTATTAGCTAACAACGGAGTAAGTTGGAGAGTTTTTTGTTTCGACTTTGTGCTTATTTACTCAAAGTAAAGACATTATCGCTGCTTGTTGTAGTGGGTTTTATCAAATAAGTGAATATTGTTAAACAATAAAAAATTGTTTTTTCCATTAATATAATAGCTTAGCAGGTTAGATGATTTTTGCTTAGCTTTAGCATGAACATAGACTGTAATTACACCAAACGTTTTAGTGCCAAATACAATTAGCTACTTAACGTTTTATTAGTGATAAGTTATTAAAAGGTAAGTGATAATTAATAGTTATATCGTGTATTAACGATCGGCCAACCACTTACCTTTATCTTTTACCTATTACTTTTTACTTTTTACTTTTTACTTTTTACTTTTTAGCACTAAGCAAAATCATAGCTGCCACCGGTTTTTAAGGCTTTTTTATATGCTTCACGCGCCTGAAAACGTTTTACGTATGCAACAATTGTTGGGTAATTTTGATCAGCGCCTCTATTAGCGGCCCACGCTTCTAATGGAAAGCTCATTTGAATATCGGCACCTGAAAGCGCTTCACCAGCAAACCATTGGTTATTTTTTAGGTGGTTTTCAATTAATGTTAAGTTAGCGGCAATATTTGGCCCAACATAACCCGCCATTACTTTCTTCATTATGCCTTTGGCAATGGGTTTAACAAGAATAGGCAATGAACGTTGCACTGTTTTTTCTAAAATAAGTTTTAACAATAATTGCTGCATTAATGTACCTTCAGCAAAGTGCATCCAATATAAGTACTGGCGATGCGCTTCGGTATGCGCTTGAGGTAAAATTTTATTTTCGCCGTATGTTTGCGCAAGGTATTCAACAATTGCACCTGACTCAGCAATCGTTATATCACCGTCGGTGATCACCGGAGACTTGCCAAGCGGGTGCACTTTTTTCAAACTCTTAGGGGCTAAGTTCGTTTTTAAATCACGTTGATAATGCTTAACTTCATATGGCACGCCTAACTCTTCTAAAGCCCAAAGCACACGTTGTGATCTTGAATTATTTAAATGATGTACAACAATCATAGTTTCTCCAATCTAGTAAAATATATAACTTAATTTTCGCGACCATATAGCCAAAATCAGCGAGTTAGCTTAACTAAGCGAGCAGCTAAATATAAAATAAAGTGCAATAGTGCTATTTTGACATTATTTTAGTATCTTTATTTATTACTGTCGCATAGGATTGAACCTAATACTTGTACTATCGGACTATTTAAATGCTCTGGAGCTCTAGCGTTTTATTCAAGAAAAACATTGAACAACACAGCCATAATGTTCATGAGATGATAATTTGCTTAACAGGCAGTGTTAATATTCAACTTAATGATGAATATTATAACTTGTCGCCGGGTCATTCTGTTTTTATTCCTGCACAATACTCCCATGCAATCCACGTTGTTAAATCTGCTGAAACAACATTATTATTCGCCTGCATAGATCTACCCACTTTTGACAGCTTATCAACTCCAACTAATCGGCTGTTCTTAAATACCATATCAACAGGTAAGTTTTTGATTAATAACACGAGTAAAAGTGTGGATAACAACACAAACACCTTGTTGGCTGCAGCTAAAGAGTTAGTCAATATTCCGCAATCTGCTTCTCCTTTACACGCAAGCTTGAAAGAAGCTGTATTCTTAAAGTTGTTGTTTACGCATATGAGCGGTGCGGGTTATGAAGAGAATGCCAATGAGTTAGCGTCATTGCGGATCAGCAAAGCACAAAATTGGATAAATAGTAACTATGCATTAGATATAACATTAGCGATGGTAGCTCAGCAGGTTAATATGTCGAGAAGCCATTTCGCTCGTCAGTTTCGTCAGCATTCAGGCTATAGTGTTATTGATTACCTACTCAAAGTTCGCTGCGATGCTGTGGCTAATTTACTTGCAAGTTCGAATGCAGATATTACAGAAATAGCTTTTTCTGCTGGGTTTAGTAATTTAAGTCATTTTTATCGACATTTTAAACGCCGTTACGGTATTACCCCCAGAGCTTTCAGGCAAATGAATAACCACCAAGATATTACTGTTATAAATAAATTAGCTTAAGTATTTGTACAACAAAATATCTTTAAAAGTTAACTGGGTTTTAATGGCTTAATTAGACTTGGCTTAACTTGCTTTAACTTGATTTAACTTGATTTAACTTTTTATAAAATAACAAAAAAAGCTCTCACCTAGGTAAGAGCTTTTGCATTTATGAACTGTTAAGGGTTATTTAAAACTTATAACTTGCTTTAACATATACAAAACGACCTTGGCTATTGTGTGTGCCACTAACAAAGCCCATAAAGTCGTGATAAGCAAACGGCGGCTCTTCATTAAATAAGTTTGTCGCACCAAGACTTAACGTGGTGTTTTCAATACCAATATAATTTACTGTAGTATCAACTGTAGTCCATGAGTCAACATCACCCATTCCTTCAGTAGCCACGGCTGCATCTTGTTTAAATGCGCCAATATAGTTGATCGCCATACTTGCGTTCCAATCACCTTGAACCCAAGCGGTGTTGAATGTCCAACGTACTTCAGGTTGCTCAAAGTCACCTTCTTGAGTGTCAATACGCATAGAGCCATCGGCATTTGGACGCGCGTCTTCATAAGATAATACATAATTTACCACGTAGGTAAATTTGAATTCGCCCATGTCAGTATCTAAGCCGTAGTTCGCTTCAATATCTAAACCAGAAGTAGTGATGTTACCAATGTTTTCATATTGATCAAAAATACGAACTACTTCACCTGGGTCGCCAGCAATAGTAGAAGGTAAGCGCTCAACAACAGTAGGATCATTACCCAAAGTACTAAACTTAAACTGAGTATCTTTAGTGATTACGTTTTCAATATCATAATCATAATAGTCGATTGAAAAATCTAGGTTATCGGCAACTTCATAAATTAAACCTAAGTTGTAGCTTTTAGACTCTTCAGGTCCTAAATCATCGTTGCCTGATAATACGGCTGTATACTCTTTCGGGTCACAATCAAGTCCGACTGCTGCACAACGCACTGAGTCAACTAAAGTAGGCGACTCGTCAGTATTACCTAAACCAATTTGATGCAATGAAGGCGCTCTAAAAGCCGTTCCGTATGAACCACGTAATGATAATGATTCAGTTGGCTGCCAAATAAAGGCAACTTTAGGGTCGGTTGTAGTACCAAAGTCACTGTAATCTTCATGACGTACAGCAACCTGTACTTCTAAAGTATCTAGTACTGGGATAGCTAATTCGGCAAAAATTGAAGTGTTGTCACGTTTACCATTTGCTTGTGTTGCTTCAGTACCAAACACTTCACCACGCAAGAATTGGTCATCAGGGTTATCACTAATGCTTTCTTCTCGGTATTCAACACCAACAGCTAAACCAAGTTCACCATGTTCCATTTCCATGACTGAACCACTGATTTTACCGTCGAAAGACTTACTGGTTGATTTACCAATACGTGTTGTTGTGGTTTCAATAAAGTCTAATGCTTCTTGAGTGTTGCTTGATGGTTCAAACGGGTTCCATAAACCACTATCAATAGCCTCTTGAGTACGGCGAGAGTTAGGAAAACCATTTACACCACGTTCAGTTGATTCGCTTTTTATGTAGTTGTAAGCAATTTCCCAACTCCAATCTTTTATTTCACCCTGTAGGCCAATAATTGAACGGTAGTAGTCTGACGTTACGCGTTTTTCACGGTTGCCAATATCTAGCATACGTCGGCGCATGGTTAAATCTTGCTGATAAAAAGCATGATCTGGCATGTCGGCAAATGGGTGATTTATATTATCGCCCGACATAAATAACTCATTAAAGCTTGGGCTACCAGCACCACGAATGGTGGTTTTAGAGTGTTGGCCATTTAATTCAGCAAAACCACGTAAGTTGTCGTTTATTTCATATTTACCCATGTAGATAAAGCTAGCACGCTCAGTAGCAGGCACTGAGGTCATTACAGGTGCATAGTCATAACCACACAGGTTGCCAATAATATCTTCAGGCGCACAAACATCATTACCAAACGTATCTGGCATACGAATAGTAGAGTCATCTTTTAAAGCAATAGTACCTGGGAATCCTGATGAACTTCTAAAGTCAGTGGCAAATGGGTCGTTAGGTCTTAAAGCACTTTGGTTCGCTGATTTTGAATAGTCGCGATCAGCATAAAGAATTTCTTCACGATCAAAGTAATCTAGTGCAAAAGTATGGCTACTTTTTTCGGTTGAGTTACCCCAAACAAGGCTAATGCTTTTTTCTTCACCACCACCGTCGGCAGTATCACCAAATTTTGCTGAAAGTTCTGCTCCTTCAACATCGTCACGTAACACGATGTTAATAACACCAGCAACAGCATCTGAGCCATAGGTAGCTGATGCGCCATCTTTTAAAATATCAACACGCTTAATTGCCGCTAATGGAATATTGTTAATATCAACAAACGCCGTGTCGATATTATTAGCAAATGGAGAAACCGAAACACGGCGACCATTCACAAGTATTAATGTTGAGTCTGCGCCCAAACCACGTAACGACACACTTGAGCCACCATTACTGGTATTGTCACTGCTATTCCCTTGTGTTGAAAATGTGCCTTGCCCGGCCATAGGTAGCTTAGTAAAAAGTCCTATTAGGTCAGTAACGCCGCTATTGGCAATATCTTCTGCACTTAAAGACGTTAATGGCGAAGGCCCTTCCATGTCAGTTCTTTTAATGTGTGAACCTGTAATTTCTATTCGTTCTACACTGTCTTTTTCGGCGGCGATTACAACATGACTTTGAGAGGCAAATAAAGCTGCAGCGATGCTGAGCGCAAGTGTATGTTTACGACTATTTGAAACTTTCATTTTATCTTCCTTTATATATTTTTATATTTCTATGTTTTTATAATGACTTGTATTTTATAACATTTTATTAACATAACTTTGTTAAAACCCTATTTAACTTGATTACACAAATGAACAAAGTCATTAGATTTTTATAACAAATCAAATGACTTTTTAACAGGTAAACCACAGAGTTCTCTTCATAAAAATGTAAAGTAATGTAACCAATAAATATAAACTACGAAATTTATCGGAGTTTTAGCGGTTTTTTAGCGCCAGTAAAAACAAATTAACTGTCGAGAGATTATTAAGATAAAAAAAAATCCGATGAACAAGTTCATCGGATTTCGCTTTTCTTGAGTTTTGAGCTAAAAGCTCGCCACTTTCGATCTTATTGCTTTAACACAATATTTTTTGGTTGGGTCTGTTTTCGACATCATTAATGATGTTGGTAACTTATGAAAACTGGTTAGAGGTGTTTTTAGCGCCACCTGCTTTAAGTGCGTTTTCACCAGCAAAGTATTCTTTGTGATCATCACCCATGTCTGAACCAGACATGTTTTGATGCTTAACACAGGCAATACCTTGACGAATTTCTTTACGTTGTACACCTTCTACATAGCCTAACATAGCTGCATCACCAAAGTATTCTTTAGCAAGGTTGTCTGTAGATAACGCCGCTGTATGGTACGTTGGCAAGGTAATTAAGTGATGGAAAATACCCGCTTCACGTGCTGTGTCTGATTGGAAGCTACGGATTTTATCATCGGCTAATGTTGCTAATTCTGTATTGTCATAATCAACATTCATTAAGTCAGCTCGTACATAAGCAGATACATCTTTACCAGCTTCAACCATAGCGTCGTATGCTTGTTGACGGAAGTTAAGCGTCCAGTTAAACGATGGGCTGTTGTTATAAACTAACTTAGCATTTGGAATTTCTTTACGTACTTCGTTCATCATAGCGGTAATATCAGCTACGTTTGGTGTTGCAGTTTCAATCCAAAGTAAATCTGCGCCCGCTTTTATGGCTTCAATGCTGTCAAATACACAACGCTCTTCACCAGTACCTGGGCGGAATTGGTATAAACCAGAAGGTAGGCGCTTAGGACGAACAAGTTTACCATTACGGTTAAAACATACATCGCCTTCAGCCATGTCTGCTACGTCAATTTCTTCAACGTCTAAGAAAGAGTTATAGATATCACCTTGATCGCCTGGCTCTTTAACAACCGCGATTTCTTTTGTTAAACCAGCACCTTCTGAGTCGGTACGAGAAACAATAATACCGTTGTCGATACCAAGTTCTAGGAAAGCATGGCGTAATGCACGAATTTTAGAATGAAAATCTGCATGAGGTACCGTTACTTTACCATCTTGATGTCCACATTGTTTTTCATCAGCAACTTGGTTTTCAATTTGTAGTGCACAAGCACCTGCTTCAATCATTTGCTTAGCCATTAGGTAAGTGGCTTCAGCATTACCAAAACCAGCATCTATATCAGCAATAATTGGCACAACGTGAGTTACATGGTTATCAATTTTATCTTGAATTGCCGCTTTGTCGCCTTCTGCTGCTGCATCTAATTCGCGGAAAAGACCACCCAATTCACGGGCATCTGCTTGGCGTAAAAAGGTGTATAACTCTTCAACTAAAGAAGCTACTGAAGTTTTCTCATGCATTGATTGGTCAGGCAAAGGACCAAACTCACTGCGCAATGCAGCAACCATCCAACCAGAAAGATACAAGTAACGACGGTCAGTTTGGCCTGCAAAATGTTTCTTAATAGAAATCATTTTTTGTTGGCCAATAAAACCATGCCAGCAACCTAACGATTGTGTGTATTTAGAACTATCAGCGTCATACGCAGCCATATCACGACGCATAATATCTGCTGTGTATTGTGCTATATCTAAACCTGTTTTAAATTTATTTTGAGCACGCATACGCGCTATTGATTCAGGATTGATGGCATCCCAAGAACTGCCAGCTTTTTCTTTAATCTCTTTAACTGCTTCTATTGCACTTTGGTAATTAGACATATTACTTTCTCCAAAAATTATAACTGACAGTATGTAAATACTTTATAGTGTAACTCGCCATGTAAGCTGTCACACCGAACAACATAAATACTAAACCAACCCATCAAAATAAATAAAATATATAATTAACATACCTACCATTCACAAAGAAAATAATAGTGTGTTAACTCTAAACTGAACTATAAAATAGAGCAATAAATTCAATAACTAAGGTTATTCACCATGACTTTTTTTATAATAAAAAGATGATATTTAATTAATTTTTTATGTAAATTTACTTGATTATCAACATTAGCCATGACATATATCTTAGTTATGTTTTTGTATTAGATGATTAATTTTATGAATATATCGAAAATTGATTTAAATTTGCTGATTTATCTTGATGTATTACTTAGAGAAAAAAATGTTACTCGCGCTGCGGGCCAGTTAAATATTACACAACCAGCCATGAGTAATGGCCTAAAACGCCTTCGCACACTATTTAATGATCCTATTCTAGTCAGAACATCTGACGGCATGGTGCCTACCGAACGTGCACGAGCCTTAGCACCTGCTATTCGTAAAATTTTATTAGAATTAGAAGAAGCCTTACAAGGTGAAGAAGAGTTTAACGAGCTAAATAGCCAACGAGTTTTTCGCTTAATGGCGAGTGATTATGCCGCTTCAACTTTATTGCCGAAATTATTAAAACGTATTAATCAAATAGCACCAAATGTGACCATTGATATTATGACGCCAAGTGACGTTAATTTTCATGACGTTGAAGCGGGTAAAATTGACATGGCGATTAACCGGTTTGATGAATTACCGCAATCGTTCCATCAAAAAACCATCTGGCGAGATTCTTTCTCTTGCTTATTAAGTGCTGATAACCCGGTAGTGTCAAAGTTCAACCTCAATACCTATCTTGATGCCAAACATGTTTGGGTTTCTAAAACAGGCTTTGGTGTTGGTGTTGGTATGGATCCAAAAGATGTACAAAAATTGGGTTGGGTTGATGAAGCGTTAGCGCGTTTAGGCAAGCAGCGTGACATTAAAGTATTTACCCGTAATTACCATGTTGCCATGCAATTAGCACTTGAAGATGAGTTAGTCGCCACACTACCTACGCGTGCAGCTTTGATTCATAAAAATGATGCTAATTACACCGTACTAAAACCGCCATTTGATATTCCTGACATAGAACTTAAAATGATCTGGAGCCCACTTTTACATCATGACGCTAGCCATATTTGGTTTAGACAGTTAGTCATTGAAGCGGCAAATGAAGGTTAGCTAAACGTTAAGTACACCCGGGTTGTGAGGTATTTTGAACAAGTTTAAACACAAAGTATTCAATGTTTTATATAGTATGTTCGCCATATTAAGTTGTGTTGCTTTGGGGAAAGTCTGTGCTTTTTATGCTCCTTTATTACCGGGGAGCTTATATGGTTTAATGCTCTTTACACTAACATTGCACGTACGCATTTTTGATGCCGACCGTATTAAAGACAGTGTAGTGTGGGGCGTAAAACATATGGGCGTATGCTTTGTACCTGCCGGTGTCGGCATTATGAATCATTTCGACTTGATCAGGCAATTTGGCATCACCATTGTTATGATTACTTTTATAACCACCTTTATTCTACTGACTATCGTCGGCCTACATTATCAACGTTACGCCAACGATCAAGATGAAAATGATGATGAGGGCTCACATGTTAGCTGAGTTATTAAATCATCATTTATTATCTTCAATTTTCGCAGTAGTGGCGACTATTGCCCTATTTCAATTTGTCGCTGTTTTTCAACGCAAATTAAATGCCATTTGGCTACAGCCAATGCTGGTTAGTATTTTAGTTATTATGTCATTTTTGCTGTGGCAAAATATTAGCTTTGATCACTACTTTGCCAGTTCTTGGTTTTTAAACGCCTTACTTGAACCTGCCGTTGTTGCGCTAGGGTTTCCGCTTTATCAACACTTATCAACAATTACTAAGCAATGGAAGAGTATTTTATTGGTACTTTGCATAGGCGCATTTATTGCCATTGTTACGAGTTTTGTAGTTACTATGCTATTAATTGGCGATTACACAATTGCGGTTGCTTTGGCCTTAAAGTCAGTTACTACTCCCATTGCTATTGCCATTGCAGGACAATTAGATGGCAATACCGCTATAACCGCTTTTGCCATTATCCTAGCCGGATTTTTTGGTGCTTTAGTTGGCCCTCCTTGGTTAAAATTTATAAATGTTAATTCACCAAAAGCGCAAGGTTTAGCCATTGGCGCAGCAAGTCATGCTATCGGCACAGCTACGGTGAGTAATATTAGTTATGAACATGCTGCGTATAGCTCATTAGCATTAATTGTTTCAGCGGTTATTACCGCTACATTTAGCCCATTTATTATTAATTTTTTAGTTACGCTTTTATAGCTAAATGAATGTAAATAGCTTTTCAGTGCAGTCATTTCTTAAGCCAAGTGTTTATGAGCAATGTGATAATTTTTATTACCAATACGATCAAAGCTTTTAACATTACTCAATCAAGATAATTCATAAAATAAATAGCAAAAATCACAATAAACAATAGTATGAATAATGGTATTTGAAAAACAACACAAAATAAATTTACCCTATATTTAACAATAAGTTACAAACCATCATTTTATTAAAGCAGTAATAAGGCTATCTTTGTCGGCTAAGCCACTAAATTGCAGCTATTGCATCAACTTCACATTATTTCTACATTGCAGGTAGTGGTTTTACGTAAATGTATTAAAAAAAGAATACTTTCTTCCAAACTTTCAAAATAGGTGTCCCATGACAAACAGAATTTCAATCGCAAATTTGCAGGTAGCAGAAGAACTTTATAACTTTGTTAACCAACAAGTGCTTCCTGGTACTGCGCTGCCTGAAGATACCTTTTGGTCTGGCTTTGGCAAACTTATAGCTGAATTAGCGCCCAAAAATAAACAGTTATTATTAAAACGCGATGATTTACAACAACAAGTAACCGCCTATCATCAAGACCATCAGGGAGATAATTTTAACTTTTCTGACTATAAACAATTTTTAACTAAAATTGGCTATCTTTCCGCTCCAGTTGACGACTTCACTATAACAACCACCAATGTCGATGCAGAACTTGCGACTATTGCAGGTCCACAACTCGTAGTACCGGTTATGAACGCGCGTTTTGCTTTAAATGCTGTTAATGCTCGTTGGGGCAGTTTATATGACGCATTATATGGTTCAGACGTTATAACTGAAGAAAATGGCAGCGAAAAAACTAAAGCATACAACCCCGTTCGCGGTAAGAAAGTTATCGCATTTGCACGCGAATTTTTAGATCAAACTATCCCGTTAAACCATGGTTCGCATATCAATGCCAAGCGTTATCAAGTTGTTGACGGTGAATTAGTTGTAACCCTAACAAATGGCGACTCAGCAGTATTATCGCAAACTAATTTATTTATCGGTTTTAATGGTGAGCAAGCATCGCCTAGTGAGTTAGTTTTTAAACATCACGATTTACACTTTATTATTGAGTTTGATCAAAACAATACGATTGCAAAAAGCGATCAAGCCGGTATGAGTGACATTGCAATGGAGTCAGCCATTACTACTATTATGGACTGCGAAGACTCTGTTGCCGCTGTTGATGCTGCAGACAAGGTAATTGCCTATCAAAACTGGCTAGGCTTAAATCAAGGCACTTTATCTGAAACATTTGAAAAAGCCGGCAAGCAACAAACCCGTTTAATGCATGCAGATAAAACCTATCAAACTCTTGATAGCAAAGAAGCTCAATTAAAAGCGCGTAGCTTAATGTTCGTGCGTAATGTTGGCCACTTGATGACCAATAACGCCATTATTGATCAAAACAATAATGAAGTGCCTGAAGGTATTATGGACGCGGTTATTACGTCATTAATTTCAATTTATGACGTTAAGCAAAAAAATACCCTGCGCAACAGTGAAACAGGCTCTGTTTACATTGTTAAGCCTAAAATGCATGGGCCGGAAGAAGTTGCATTCGCTAACGAGCTATTTGATCGTGTAGAAGACCTATTAACCTTGCCACGTAACACCTTAAAAATGGGCATAATGGATGAAGAGCGCCGCACCAGTGTTAATCTTAAAGCCTGTATTTATCAGGCAAAAGAGCGCGTTGTATTTATTAACACTGGCTTTTTAGACAGAACAGGTGACGAAATTCATACCTCTATGGCTGCCGGTGTTATGGCTAGAAAAGCAGATATCAAGTTAACAAAATGGATAACCGCTTATGAAGACAATAATGTGGATGTTGGTTTAGCCTGTGGCTTTAGTGGTAAAGCACAAATAGGCAAAGGCATGTGGCCGATACCTGATCAAATGGCTAATATGCTGGCAACAAAAATTAATCATGTAAAAGCCGGTGCAAATACTGCTTGGGTGCCATCGCCAACGGCTGCTACATTACATGCTTTGCATTATCACAAAGTTAATGTTCTGCAACTTCAGCAAGCACTTAAAGCGCGTGTTCCTGCCAATGTAGACGACATATTAACCATACCTTTAGCTGAAAATACGCAGTGGACGGAACAAGAAATTTCTGATGAATTAGACAATAATTCGCAAGGTATTTTAGGTTATGTTGTGCGTTGGATTGATCAAGGTGTTGGCTGTTCAAAAGTACCTGACATTAATAATGTTGGCTTAATGGAAGATCGTGCAACACTGCGTATTTCAAGCCAACATATGGCAAATTGGTTGCAACATAATATTTGTACGCCTGAACAAGTACTGGCAAGTTTGAAAAAAATGGCAGCCGTTGTTGATCAACAAAATCAACATGATAAACAATATCATGCAATGTCAGCTAACTTTGACAACAATGTAGCTTTTCAAACAGCTCTGGCACTAGTACTTCAAGGCCATAAACAGCCTAACGGTTATACAGAGCCTTTATTACACAAAAATAGATTACTGTATAAAGCCCAAGCTAAATAATAACGTAAAAGCAATAAAGCCGACTAAATTTTCTGGTAGTTAAGAATGAAGTTATCCTTAGCTACCGGGAAATTTTTTAATAAAAAATACCGTTATTTACTTTAATACTTTATTTACTTTAATACGTTATTAAATAATCGATTTCCGGTACTTAACCTGCAGATAATTTTCTATTAACTTGCCCTTCAAACTTCCTTCTACAATGTGAGATTCCAAACTCAGCTTTTTATACCTAACCTACTACTCAGTTAAGCCTAAAATTATCGAGTTAAAACATCTTAATATTAAAGCCATCGTTATTGGTCTGATAAAATAAACCATCTACCTTATTGTTCTCGCGTAAACACAAGTCATTATCTATATTAATTTGTAACATAATGGTACGATAAAGAAATCAAGGATTGATTCAGGATATAAATGTGATGAGGAATACAAAATGACAATACAATTTACCCCCAAATTAGTGGCTCCATTACTTGTTGGATTTAGCGTATTTTTCCTTTATTGCTCAACAGCCTACGCAGAAAAAAGAATAAAACAAAAACTAAATACAAACTTAACTAAGCAAGTGGTTACTTTCAAAGTATCTTTACCTGCCATCGATGAGTCGAGTAAATTCGCTTACCCAGCCATCACTAGCGAAGTCTATAATAAATATAAAAATATCAATGTAAAACAAGCTTCTCAAACTTCACAACAACCTATGATGGGCATTAAAGTCGCTGACTTTTCTAGCATAGTTCCTCGAAAACTTGAGAACAAAAATTCCTTCTTTGAATTTGCAGCAAAATTTAATGATAAACTGCAGCAAGTTATCGCCTACTTTAACTTTTCTTCCAAAACTGTTGAAAATAAAGATAATAACAAAGACATAAATCAGAAAAGAAAAGTGAGCTTTATTATAGAAAGCGTTAACTAAGTCGTTAATAAGCTTTATATAGCCATGTTATTACACAAAAAAACCGCTAATTAGCGGTTTTTTTCGTTGTAATAAATATGCTAACTCAGCATTATTGGTTAATTTTCATATCATTAAAATTGATAAACTTGGCTTTTATCGATTAATGTTGTCGCCGTTATTTTATCTGCTGAACAACTAGCAATATCTTGCTTAGAAAATACCAAAATACTATCTTTATATCGGCCTGCTGATTTTTCCCCTGCCGACTTTAAAATAACACTAACATGTTCATTTTTAGGTAGTTCTTTTAAACCATTACCATATAAGCACAGGGTTTCACTTAACTTGACTGTTAACTCTTGAAAGTACTGCGAACGCTCTTTTGTTTTCTTCACTTGCTCGGCTTTTTGCTTAACGGCTAATGCATTAGCCTTATCAGTAATTTTTTGCTTATCTGCGAGTAATTTAACTTCTTGTTTTGCAAGTTGTTCTAGATCTTGTTTGAGCTCGACTTTACGTTCATCACTGGCGCGAGCAAACTGATAATTTAAATCTCGTTTTTCTCGCTCAAGATCTCTTAAATCATAAGCAAGTTCGCGTTGTTCTTCTCTTAACTCTCTGGTTTTATCACGGTTATGCTCAAAAATCTCTACTATTCTTTCATAGCCAACAGCTGCCGACTCCATCGCCTGACTAACGGTTTGATTAATATCAATATCAAATTTTTCATGAAAGTCTTGATTAGCCTCTGGTGCTATTGGTGCAGCTGGAACCTCAGGCATAGCAGGCATTTCAGGCATAGAAAAATTAAAACTATAATTTCCCCATTGGCTATTACTTGCCGCAGAGCTAATAGTAAAAACAACACCTTGGCCGCGTAAATATGTACTTTCAATACTATTTATTTTTGATAACTGATCTGTCGATTGGTCTGTAACCGATGACTTAATAATATCGCTCATAATTGACATTTGTTTGTACAAACCTGAATATTGGTCTGCATTATTTTGTGCAGCAAATAATGCTGTCGACATAAATAAACAAGGTAATACTACGCTCGATGATAATAGGTTAAATTTCTTCATTCTTTATTCCTCAGTTGTCCAATTTTCAGGGGTACTTATGGCTTTACCTTGCTGTAATCCATAGCCTTTAACATTGCCGCTTTGATAAGCGTTGTTATATTTAATTGCTTGCTCTAGTGCCTGATACTTAATTTTTTGCTCCAGTAATTCATCTTTTCGCTCAGCATTGATGTACTGAATAAAGTCACCCAAATCTTCTTTTCGTTCTTGTCGAGAAGCGCCCATGATATAACTGGCCAGTTGTAAATTATTGTCTTGCTGCTTAACCTTAATATCAGCGGCGTAATTCGCTAAAACCACTTGTTGCTCTTGAGCAAAACTTTGTAAACGCTGATCAACTAATTTAGCCAGGTTTTGCTCTTGTAACTTATTATTACTACCGGCAAAACTCAGTAATATCCCATTGTCTTGAATGACTAATTCAACTTTAAACACCACTAGTGCTAACGCGAGAATAGAAAATGCCATTGATAATGCAGGTAGACCTCGCCATTGCCAAAAAGGGATTTTATCACTTTCAAAGCCACTGGCTCGGTCCCACTCAGGCACTTTTTCATCAATAGACATGGCGACTTGGTGTTCAATTGCATTAACGGTATTTTTACGTTCTTGCCATAACGTTTCATTATCTGTCGGACAATCAATTGACTTATCATCTAGCCAATCTGCAAAAGCTTGCTCTGTTGATTCAGCTTTGTTCGCGACTTTGTTTGGCACTTGCTTTGAGTCATTATTTGACATGTTCTAACTCCAAATGATCTTTTAATTTATCTAAAGCACTGTACAAACGTGACTTTACCGTATTAACAGAAATCCCCAGCTGCTTAGCAATTTCATCAAAAGTACAGTGTTGAAAAAATTTCAGCTCCACCACTAGTTTTTGATTTAGCGGTAAAGTTTTTAGTGCTTTATGCAGAGCGCTTGATTGTTGTCCCGAATAAAAGTGTGCCTCAGGGCAAGCATCGCTACTCTGCTCTTCTTGTTCGGGTGTATCATCTAAAGATTGCGTGGGTTTTTTTCGACGATAAAATTCAATGCAACGATAATGTGCAATTTTAAACAGCCAGCCTTTAAATGGACTATCGCCACGAAACGACGCTAAATTACGAAATACCGCCATAAAAACATCTTGCATTAAATCTAAGGCATCATCAGGGTTACTCACCATGCGCAGTGTGTAATTGTATAGATTTTTTTCATACCGCTTTACTAAGGTAATCCAAGCTGATTTTTTACCTTTTAGCGCTTGTTTTACTAGCGTTTCATCGCTTCTCTCAAACACGCAATATCCTATTTATTTATCTTCTTATATTAAAGGTAGAGCCGGGCGTGAAAATAGTTTGAAAGTTTTCAAACTATTTTAATAAATTAACTAATATGGTGGATAATTTTTGATAAACCGGAGTGGCAGCACTGGTAGAACGACGCATTAAAGCAATTTCTCGATAAACATCACCCGAGAGTTTATCTATCGTTAACCCTTCGGCTTTAGAGAAACCTTTTTTAACCGCCATTTCAGGTAGAAAGGTAAAGCCTTGATGATATGCGGTCATTTGCACTAAAGTCGCTAGACTTGAAGCCGAGAAAGCGTTTATACGGCTGGTATCTGCTAATTTACAAGCAGACAAAGCGTGCTTAGTTAAGCAATGCTCATTTGATAATAAAAACACGCTATGTTCGGGTAAGCATTGATAATCTTGCTTGAGGCAAAAGCTCGTCATTAATTTGGGATCGCCGGCAGCATAGAAATGATCTTTACCAACCACCTCACTTTCAAAACCTCTTTGTGCTATCGGTAAAGCTAAAATAACAACATCAAGTTCACCATTTTTAAGCATATTTAATAGATTGTCAGTGGTGTCTTCTCGAAAATAAATTCGTAAATTAGTTAGTTCACGTTTACAAGCGGGTACTAAATCGGTCAATAAATAGGGAGCTATGGTAGGTATACAACCAATATTAAATACACCGCCATCACTTTGACCTTGTTGTTTAGCACCATTTACTAGGTCATTAGCATCTACTAACAACTTACGGGCTTTTTCAACAAAGTCATTACCTTGGCTAGTAAATAAAAAAGACTTATTGTCTCGTTCAATTAGCTGACAATTAAGCTGCTGTTCAAGTTTCAAAATTGCACTGCTTAATGTTGATTGGCTAACAAAACAAGCCTGCGCTGCTTGATGAAAATGCTGATGCTGATGAAGTGCAACTAAGTAACGTAAATGTTTCAGGTTGGGTAAGTACATGACAAGCTCATTTATTATGATTTTCAGTAATTAACTTTTGTCGTTAATTTTTGTATTAATTTTTGTAATTGGCTCTTGCAATTAGTTTTAGCAAACAAATTTACTCGCTAATTAATTTAACTTATCAATGAGGTGCATTTCAATTAATTAAATCGATAACAATTAATTCTATTGTAGTTATTAATGTAAAATGCGAACATCAAAACCACATTCACGGGCTTATTTACTCAATATATTACCTGTATGTATTGAAACATTTAGAAATTTATTTTAACGAAATGAGTCTATTATTTTTAAATAAAATACGCTAAAGTCTTGAGATATTTAAATAAATCAGAGGTAATAAAATGTTAAGAGCGTCAGCACGTCATTTATTGGTAGATACTGAAGAGCAATGTCTAACATTGAAGCAACAAATCGCAGCTGGTGAAGATTTCGCCGCCGTTGCACAAGCCCACTCAAATTGTCCTTCTAAAGCACAAGGTGGCGCATTAGGCTCTTTTGGTCGCGGCCAAATGGTACAAGAGTTTGATGAAGTTGTATTTTCAGCTCCATTGAATGAAGTACAAGGACCAGTAAAAACACAATTTGGTTATCACTTACTTGAAGTAACTGCTCGTAGCGAGTAATGTTCGATAAGTTAGAATATCACTGCTCTTTTTGAGTATTAAAAGCGAAAGTAAGCACTTTCGCTTTTTTTGTATCTGAAACTTTAGTTAAACCCTCAACCTTTAACTCTCAAGCTTAACTCTCACTTAAGCATTGTAAAAGTAGCTGCTATTTAAACCAACGTTTTATTTTGTCTTTGCGTAAAGCTAAAAGAAATAGCGCGATAGTAAAATAAATCATGGGTTCAACAATGTCAGACTTTACCGACCAAAAAAAGTGTAAGGCAATAAGCAAAGCGGCGATATAAACCCAGTTATGTAATTTTTGCCACTTCTGTCCCATTCTCCTCCTCAGTGCAGTTATCGATGTTATAGCTAAAGAAAGAAGAATAATTAATGCAGCCATACCTACGGTTATGTAAGGTCTGTCGAGTATTTCATTAAAGAATAACTTTAAGTCAAATTGTACTTCAAAAGCTAAAAAATTCAGTAAGTGCAAGCAAGCATAAGTAAAACTATACAAGCCGATAAGCCGTCTAGTTTGCACTAAATAGCCTTGCCTAAATTTTTTAGCCATCGGCGATATCATTAATGAAAGAAGCAGTAAATTAAAAGCACCGATACCAGTAAAGTGAATAACTTCTTCTACGGGATCTGCGCCAAGTTGTTCAGTAAAGGCTAGAAAATAAAGGCCGAACAAAGGTAAAAAAGCCAATAAATGAATAGCAATTTTAAGTAGTAACACTCTATTACGTAGAAATACGCTTTTAAATGTTACTTGCTTTGTCGTATTTGCACTTGCTGACACTAATAGTTTTTCCTTAAATCCATGCCTTTATACAGTTGAGCAACTTCTTCACCATAACCATTAAAAGGCAAAGTGGCGATGCGGTTTCGTGCAAATAAACCACCTGTGGTAATGCGCCTTTCGCTGGCTTGGCTCCAGCGAGGATGATCGACTTCAGGATTAACATTGGCATAAAAGCCATATTCATTCTTAGCCAGAATATTCCACGTGGTTGGCGGTTTGTGTTCAACCAACTTTATGCCAACAATTGACTTAATACTTTTAAAGCCATACTTCCAAGGCACAACTAAACGAATAGGCGCGCCATTTTGAGCTGGGAGCGTTTTACCGTATAAACCCACACTCATAAAGGTAAGTGGGTTCATCGCTTCATCAATACGTAACCCTTCAACATAAGGGTATTGCACACCGCCGCCAATTCTGCGGCTTTCTTGCCCTGGCATTTGTTTAGGATCGTACAAAGTTTCAAAAGCGACATATTTAGCTTTTGAGTTAGGAGCAGCCTGTTTAATTAATTGTGCTAAACCAAAACCGACCCAAGGAACAACCATAGACCAGGCTTCAACACAACGTAAACGGTAGATGCGTTCTTCTAGAGGAAAGCGTTTGAAAAGATCATCGTAGCCTAAGGTGTAAGGTTTATCGACTTCTCCCGAAATTTTTAATTGCCACGGGTTAACGTTAAAGTCTTGAGCGTTTTCTACTGGGTCGCCTTTATTAGTACCAAATTCATAAAAATTATTATGCGTGGTTATTTTGGCTTCAGGGGTTAGAATTTGTGAGGACTCTTCAGCTTTTGCATAGGTAAGCGCATGACGCTGAAATACGGTGTCTTTTTTGCTACTAAAAAAATCAATTGGACTGGCTTGAGATGCTGCCGATTGTGCCAATAGGCTGCCAGCACCAAGGTAACCAAGCTTTTTTAAAAGATCGCGCCTTGAATGATAAACCGATTCATCTGTTACTTGTTGTTCAGACAGCTGGTAGCTTTTTCTAGTTTTAATTAACATATTTACCCCTAATAGACCTAATTATACTAACCAGATGAAATAAGAGATCACAAAGCGAGCCTTATTTCATCGGTTCAGTATAGATAGACCAAAGAATGGATAAAAAAATTCTTAATAAAACTAAATCAGTCTGTAAAACTAACTTAACGAGAAAATTTTGCTAAATAGTCAATAATGTCACTTGACTCATACATCCAGGTAACAGATTGATCTTGATTAATAATCTTTAAACAAGGCACTGTTCTTTTTCCGCCTTCGTTAATTAACTCTTCTCGGTATTGTTCATTCTGATTAATATTACGCAACTCTATATTTAAACCTAATCGCTTCATTGCACGACGAGTTTTAACACAAAAAGGACAAGCAGGAAGTTGATATAAGCTTAAATGGGCTGTACCCGCATCAACTTCTTTTTGTAGTTGCGGTGAACGTTTTGGCGAACTTGGTGAAAATATAAAGTTTAATAACAAAATTAAACGGCCAATCGGCCAACGAATTAAAAACATAATAAAGCTGTGCTCACTGTTAAAGAAAGAAACTAAAAAATAAACTAAAAAATAAACTAAAAAATAAACTAAAAAATAAACTAAAAATTATATACTAAGGTTATTACCACATCATATCATCGGGTATTTGGAACTCTGCATAAGGGTCATCTTCAGCAACAACGTCTTCAACAACTTTAGTGTTTTGCACCAAAATAACGCTACTGTCTAAACTCGACACTTTTTCTGCCGTTTCTGACGTTACAATATAGGTAGTTTCATCAACACCACATAATGCTAAACGACCATTCACTAATGCTTTATGTGTAACATTATCAACAAATAGTTTTTTGATTTTACTATTAAACGTGTAGTTGTACTCAGCCTCACCATTTACATTAGTAACTTGGTGATGCTTTAAAATTTGCAAAATTCTTAGTTGCTGCTCTTTAGCAACTAATGCTGACTTTTTCTCGTTATTTAAAGCAATATCGCGAGCAAGCTTTTCTTTTTTTGCTCGCTCAAGATCTTGTTTAACTTGTTCTTGTAAGCTGGCATCAACCTTAACGCCACTGCGCTTTTGTTTGCCGGTTTTGCGTTTGTCGCTATTTGCTTGTCGAGCTTTTTGTTTGGTCGTTAAACCTGCTTTTAACAATTGATCTTGTAAAGAAGCCATCTATTTTCCTGCGCTAGCCTGTTAATTGAATATATAAATTGTCAGTATTTTATCAGTTCATTGGTTATTTAACAGCATTCAATAAAAAAGCAGCAAAAGTGCTGCTTTTTAAATGACTTAACAATAGCCTAACTAATAGATGGGCTAAACTGCATGCTTATTAATTAAACAATACCATACTTTTTCAAAGGTAATTCTCGATAACGTTTGCCGGTGGCATTAAATATTGCATTGCAAATAGCCGGAGCAATTGGCGGAACGCCAGGCTCACCAACACCGCCTGGAGGTGCATCGCTGGCAATAATTTCAACATGCGTGGTGGGTGCATCGGCAATTCTAGCGACTTGATAGTCGTCAAAATTGTTTTGCTCAATTACCCCGTTTTTAGCGGTAAGTTCACTATAAAATGTTAACGATAATGCAAAGATAGCAGCACCTTCCATTTGTGAGCGAATACGCTCAGGGTTGACCGCTAAACCACAATCTACCGCCATCCAAACGTCGTGTACTTTAACTTTGCCATCAATGTTTTCTGAAACTTCAACAACACATGCCACATAACTTACAAAGCTTCGGTGCATAGCAATGCCAAGACCATGGCCTTTAGGAAGACTTCTTCCCCACTTTGCCATTTTACTGGCTTTTTCAATTACGGCTTTCATACGAGCAGTATCAACCGGAAACTTCTCTAATGTTTCACCGTAATTGCTGTAGTCGGCATTCTCTTGTGCAAAATCAATTTTACGATCCGAACCTAGCATGTTGATTAAGTTGTCTTTACTGTCTACGCCTTTCGCTTGTGCTAGCTCATCAATAAATGAACTAATCGCAAAAACGTGGTTGATATTGGTTACTGAACGCATCCAGCCAATTCGCGTATGTGCCGGAGCTTTACCAATGGCGCAACTAACATTAGCAATATCATATGGCATATCAACAAGACCTAAACTTGCTTCTGAGCCAATTAAGTCTGCTCCTTTACTAAATGTTGAGCCAATCGGCGGCTCGGCCACATGATGTTGCCACGCAGTTACTTGGTTATGTTCATCAATGCCGGCCATTAATTTTTGATAACTCACCGCATGGTAATAACCATTTTTAACTTCGTCTTCTCGTGTCCACATAACTTTAACTGGCACATTTAGCTGCTTAGATAATATTGCTGCTTCAACAACAAAATCTGGCTTAGATTTACGACCAAAACCGCCACCTAGCAAAGTTACGTTAATATTCACATTTTCGGGCGCTACAGCTAATATTTGTGCCACAGTACCTTGTGCTGATTGCGGTGTTTGCGTACATGCCCAAATATCAAAAATTCCATCATGATAATGAGCCGTTGCTGCAGGTGGTTCCATTGGCACGTGTATAAGCTCTGGCACATAATAAGATGCTGTAATTACTTGTTTAGCATCTACAAGTGCTTGAGTTACATTACCTTTACTACGTAATGTTTTTGCTGGATTGTCACAACTTTCAGCCAAAGCTTTTTTATATTCTGCGCTGTTGTAACTTTTATGAGCACTTTCATGCCATTGAATATCTAAAGCTTCACGGCCTTTAATTGCTGCCCAAGTATTTTTTGCGATAACCGCAACTCCACCTAACGGCTTGAATAGCGCGGGCTCTTCTAAGTCAGGCATTTGAACAACATCAATAACACCGGCAATAGCTTTTGCTGCATCGCTATTGAACGATTTAACTTTAGCGCCTAGAACTGGTGGTCTGGCAATAACCGCGTATTGCATATTGTCGAGTTCAACATCAAAACCATAGGTAGTTTGGCCAGTGGCAATTTTCTTACCATCGACAAGTGCTACATCTGATTTACCAATAAGATTAAAATCTTTTTTAGCTTTTAAAATCAAATCAGATTGCTTAGGCAATGTTAACTTACTTGCCGCTGACACTAAGCTACCAAAAGTTAATACTCGGTCTGACTTTGTGTGCACAATAGTGCTATTTTTTGCAAGGGTTTCACTTACATCAACTTGCCATTGCTCGGCTGCGGCTTGTTGCAGCATCATGCGGGCAGCAGCGCCAGCTTCGCGTAATGGTTGATAAAAACGTCTTACAGAACGTGAACCATCGGTATTTTGGCTACCATATTTTTTATCACCTAGGCCTTGTACAACCGCTATTTTTTGCCAATCTGCGCCGATTTCATCAGCAACAATCATTGGAATACTGGTTCTGATCCCCTGGCCCATTTCAGATCTATGTACAACAATACTCACAATATTATCAGCACTAACTTGTACATAGACACTCGGCGAGAAGGTATCTGAACTGGTAACGCCCGCTAACGCTTTGGGTATGGTCAGCATTGATGGTAATTGTACGCCCAAGACTAATGCTGTTGAACTCATGCCGAATTTTTTCAAGAAGCTACGGCGACTAACATTTTCAATATGTTTCATGGTTAGCTCCCTTTAACTTCGGTGGCTAAATCTGCAGCAAGATGAATCGCTTGTTTAACTCGTTGATAAGTACCACAACGACAAATATTACCACTCATAGCAAGTTCGATATCTTTATCGTTTGGATTTGGCTCTCGCTCTAATAATGCGACTGCTGACATTATTTGCCCTGATTGGCAGTAACCACATTGTACAACATTCAAATCTTGCCAAGCTTGTTGAACCGGATGGTCTCCTTGCTCAGATAAGCCTTCAATCGTGGTAATTTTTACATTAGCTAAAGCAGATACTGGCATAACACAAGAGCGTACAGGTTGGCCGTCAACGTGAACAGTACAAGCGCCACATAAGCCTTTACCACAACCGTATTTAGTCCCGGTATATTTTAAAGTGTCTCTTAATGCCCATAACAATGGCATATTGCCATCATCATTAAATTGATGTTCTTTACCGTTAATATTCAAGGTGATCATGCTATCTTTTCCTTTAATTTTAATCGTCACTAACAATGAGTAAAGCGTTAGATAAATACTTTATCACGCCTGCTTAACTGTGTTTATTTATTTACCCAATTCTTTATACATATTACTTAACTGCTCAGGCGTGTCTAAATCGAAAAACGCCTGCACAAGGGGAACTTTTAATAATTTATCATTATATTTCGCTAATAATGGCTTTGCGCCTTTATTGCCTGTTAAGGCGATTAATTCAGAAAAATATTGTTGAGGAAATATAACCGGTGGACCGATGTTTTCACGACCCACTTGTTTCGAAGTTTTTGTGCTTTGTGCAACAACAATAACATCAGAGTTTATTTGCCAATTAGATATATGGTTGCTCAAATCAGATGAGGTTAATTGCCATTGGTCAACTAACACAATCATAGCTGCACTTGTATCTGCAGGTAAAGCCGCAACACCAGCAGCAATTGAAGATGCCATTCCATCAAAAAAGTTATGATTAATAATAGTTTTTATAGGTAAATGGTTAATTCGAGACTTAATTTCATCGGCTTTAAAACCTAAAACACAATAGACCTTATTAGACACTTTTAACGCTTGTTCTAATTGATTTTCAATTAAGCTTTTGCCTTTAATCGACACTAACTGTTTCATTTGCCCTAAGCGAGAAGACTGCCCCGCCGCCAACACGATAATGGCAACATTACTTTGTTCATTAGATGTCATTGTCAGCAACTATCCTTATCAACTTAGCGATTAGAGAAACAATCAACATAATTGTATCACTATATAATGCAATAGGGTAAAGCTGCTAATAGCTTTTGTTTTAGCGATATTCATAAACATTTTAACGACATAGCTCAAAAAGGATCTAGCACAAGATTCAAACTTCAATTGTTTTAAGGTACTCTAACTTATCTCAATTTTGGTTTTGCTTATTGTAATGAAAAATTTAAAAAACATATTCATTGGCATATTATGCGTTCTGCTCTTGGTTCTTGCGACTGCGGGTACGTGGATATATAGCCAAATTGACAGTGCTTTACCGCAATTAGATGGCAATAAAACACTGTACGGTTTATCTGCCACCGCGATCGTAGAACGAGATGCTCAAGGCGTTGCAACAATAAAAGCTGATAACCGTTTAGATATTGCAATAGCAACAGGCTTTATTCATGCTCAAGAGCGCTTTTTTCAAATGGACCTATTACGTCGAAACTCAGCTGGTGAGCTTTCTAGCTTATTTGGCGCAGCGGCAATCGACTATGACAGCGAGATACGTCGCCATCGCTTTAGAGAACGTGCTAGTGTAATAGTCAACCAATTATCAGCGGCCGATTCGGCCCTGTTAAAAGCTTACTCTCGCGGGGTAAACCAAGGATTAAAATATCTCAAAGCTGCACCTTTTGAATACTTACTACTTCGCCAAGACCCCGTAGAATGGCAAGAAGAAGATACCATTTTAAGTGTTTTCAGTATGTATATAGATTTACAATATCAAGATGGTAAGCGAGAACGTACTTTAGGTTTATTACACACGTTATTAAGTCCTGAGGTATTTGCTTTTCTAAACCCTAAGGGCAGCCAATGGGATGCTGCCATCGATGACACAGAACTTTCAGCGTCACCACTCCCCAAAATGCCATGGCCTTCGGCGTCAAGTGAGCATATAGCGTTAACCAATAATGAAGAGACGATTCCTCGCCCCTATTTACCAACAGCTACTGCAGAAAATAAACGCATTTCTGCTGCTGATGTTACATCGCCACTTAACCGCTACGAATCTTCACAAAGCGAAGCTTTTCCAGGCTCTAATAACTGGGCCGTAGGCGGTAACTTAAGTACTACAGGTAGTGCCATTGTCGCTAATGATATGCACTTAGGTATCAGAGTACCTAATACTTGGTTTAGGGCTTCTTTTGAATACCAAGCAGATGACCAAAATCAGGTAAAAGTTACCGGTGCAACTTTACCTGGTACCCCTAACATTATTATTGGCAGTAATGGCCATATAGCTTGGGGGTTTACCAACAGCTACGGTGATTGGAGCGATGTTATTGTGCTTGAAACTAATGCTGATAATAGCCAATATTTAACACCCGACGGATATAAAAGCTTTAAAGAGCGTAAACAAATTATCGCGGTAAAAGGCCAAGAAGCCATTAACATTACACTCTCAGACACTATTTGGGGACCTGTTATTGGTGAGAATGAGCAAGGCCAATTACTAGCATATCGTTGGATAGCGCATGACAAAACTGCCGTAAATATGGCTATAACCGAATTTGAAACTGCGAAAAATGTGGAACAAGCCATCGCAATTGCTGCACGTGCAGGCATGCCAGCACAAAACTTAATGGTAGGGGATAAACAAGGTAACATTGCCTGGACCATTATGGGGCCCATTCCACAACGCAGTGCTGTTTTTGGTGAAACCCCAACCTCTTGGGCCAATGGAAAAAACAAATGGTTGGCCCCTTTATCACCTGTAGAATATCCCAAAGTCATCAACCCTAAAAATGCTCGATTATGGACCGCAAACTCGCGTGTAGTCGGTGAAGAAATGCTCAAAAAAATAGGTAACGGTGGCTATGCTATCGGCGCTCGCTCTACGCAAATAAAGCAAAGTCTTAACGCTAAAACTATATTCGATGAGCAAGACATACTCGATATTGGTTTAGATGACAGCGCAATGTTTCTAACTCGTTGGCAAACGTTTTTATTAACCGAAGTACTTAACGATTCTATGCTCGCCAAAGATGAAAAATGGCGTGAGATTAAAAGTATTGTTGATATTGAAAACTTATCAGCCAGCACTGACTCTGTTGCCTATCGCGTAGTCAGAAACTTCCGATTAAACCTTAGGGATCAGCTGTTCGAAATTTTTAATGAGCATATGACCAAACTAGATAATAGTTATAGCTTTAACACTATACGTCACCAAATAGAAACACCTTTATGGCAGTTAGTTAATCAACAACCTGAAAATTTCCTCTGGCGTGGTCACGATAGCTGGGCGGCATTATTTGAAACCAGCTTAGAAAAAACGCTAGCCGATATGACCACATCAACGTCACTTAAAGATGCGACTTGGGGCAAGCAAAATATCAGTAAAATTCAGCACCCTTTAAGCCGTGCAGTCCCTTTTATCGGACAGTGGCTAGATATGCCTGAAGTTGAGTTACCAGGTGATAGTTATATGCCAAGAGTGCAAGGTCAATCATTTGGTGCATCGCAACGTATGGCGGTTTCTCCAGGTCACGAAGCAACGGGGATTTTTCATATGCCGACTAGCCAATCTGGACATCCTTGGAGTCCGTATTACGGTTTAGGTCATGAAAGTTGGGTTAAAGGAGAGACAACACCTTTTCTGCCAGGTCCAAGTAAATACACATTAACTTTATTAAGTTATTAGCAACTTTTAACTAACTTACACGTATAACCTACAAAAAAAGGAAGAATAATGTCGACACTTATTATTTGCTTATTTATCGCAGCATTATTGCCTTACTTAGCTAAAGTCCCAATGGCTATTGCCATGAATAAACTCGGCGGTTACGACAACAACCATCCTCGTGCTCAGCAAGCAAAACTAACTGGGTTTGGCGCTAGAGCTTGTGCTGGGCATCAAAATGCCTTTGAGTCGCTTATTATATTTGCGCCAGCAGTATTGTTAGCCATAGCAACACAAAATACTGGTACTTTTATCGAGCAGTTAGCAATAATACATGTTGTAGCTCGCGTGCTTTATCATATTGCTTACTTGCTCAATGTCGCATTAATTCGAAGCTTATTATGGGCTGCTGGAATTATTAGTTCTTTCAGTATTATCTATATCTGTATTTAGTTGAATTTGAGATTAACGCATAGTTGAGCGCGGCCAAGCTCAGGCTATTACTATTGAGATACTGGCGATTAAATTCAGCCTATAAGCTTTTTTTATCCTGTAAGTTAAAAATAGGCATAAAGAAACGGTTGTACTCTTGCTTGATGGTGGCTAAAGTAAGGCTATGCAAATGACAAAACCACCTTTTCTCTTTAATACTTTCTTTTTCTCAGTTTACTGAGCGCTTTTTAGGTTTTGGCATTTAAGAAAACCTCCTTTAGGAGGTTTTTTAATTTTAGTAATGGTAATAAATAGACTTCATCAGTAAAAGTTACTAAAACACTTTATTTATAGTACGTAAATTCATATCAACTAATTAGGAAAACACGGTGAACGAAGCATTAGACTTAAATAAAATACGTGAAAAGATTACCAGCCTTGATCAGCAATTACTGACCCTTTTTGCTGAACGTCGTGCCCTAACGCTAAATGTTGCCAAAAGCAAAGCACATCAAATTCGCCCGGTGCGGGATCAACAGCGAGAGCAAGAGTTACTTATTCGCCTTATTACGCAAGGTAAAGCACTTGGGCTAGATGCACATTACGTTACCAGTGTTTTTCAAACCATTATTGAAGACTCAGTACTAAACCAGCAAGCTTACCTGCAAACACTAGCAAACCCTAATATACAAGAGCCAACCGTAAGTGTTGCCTTTTTAGGAGATAAAGGCTCATACAGCTACTTAGCAAGTCACCGTTACTTTTCTCGCCGCGCTGAAAAAATTATTGAAAGCGGTTGTCAAAGTTTTGCTGAAATTATGCAACAAGTTGAGTCTGGATCAGTCGATTACGGCATGTTACCGGTAGAAAACACCAGCTCTGGCAGCATTAATGAAGTTTATGATGTGCTTCAACATACAAATTTATCGATTGTTGGTGAAATAACTCAGCCTATTGAACACTGCTTACTAACAGCGGTGAACACTAAGCTAAATAAAATTAAAACTATTTATGCTCATGGACAGCCATTCACTCAATGTAGTAACTTCCTTGATAAACAAAACGATATTCGTATTGAATATTGTGAAAGTACCGCTGATGCTATGGCCAAAGTTTATCAATTACAAGACGATACCGTCGCGGTTATTGGTAGTGAAGAAGGCGGAAACTTATATCAATTACATGCCTTAGAAAAATCGATTGCTAATCAAACTGAAAATCATAGCCGCTTTATTTTAGTCGCACGAAAGCCCATTGACGTAGCAGAACAAATTCCAGCCAAAACCACTTTAGTAATAGCTACAGGACAAAAACCGGGCGCACTTGTTGAATGTCTTTTAGTATTAAAAAATAAAGGTATTAATATGTGTAAGCTTGAGTCTCGCCCTATTCAAGGACGACCTTGGGAAGAAATGTTTTATATTGATGTAGAAGCGAATTTAAAGCACTTAGCATTACAAGAGGCTATTAGCCAAATTACTGAGCAAACTAATTTCATTAAAATTTTAGGTTGTTATCCGATTGAGCATATCAGCCCAACAAATGTGCCAAGTAGCGCAATAAGTTAGTATTTATTAAGCATATTAAAAAGGGCAGTTTAACTGCCCTTTTTTCTATCGAAAATTTGAATTACGCGGAAATAATATCTTCACGCTAGAGTTTTACGCCTGTTTTTCAAACGAAATAAAATCGCACTAAATGTCAGAACAATTAATATTGGTACTGCAGCGAACATCACTGAAACCAGCATAAACTGACCAATAAGCAGCGTTAATGTTAGAAAACATAAAGTAGGTAATAACAACCAAAAGGTATGCTCACTCGCACATATTTTAAAAGCTTTATGCATAAAAACTAGCATGAATATAGTAACAATGATCGCACTTAACGCCGTGATTGAACCTGAATAATAATCAAGAATAAAATCGGTATGGGGATGAAGGATACTAGGTACAGGAGCTAAATTACCCACATGAACTAACCAAACTAAAGACCCCGCAATTAAACAGCCAAAGTTAAATGACCAGAGCTTTTTATTAATGTCGAACATGGTTATTTCCACTATTTATTATTATTATTTTCCTACTTTATATCTCATGTTCAATTTTTAATCAAGTCGATGTTTTTTTATACATAGCTATAGCTGTAAATTAAAGAGCGGTTAACTTAATGACCAAAAACGTTGCGCTATAAAACAAAAAACCCAACTAGCATTACTGCTAATTGGGTTTTAAAATGTTTTGTTAATCTAGATTTTATTATTGCTAATTAGTGCTTGTTGTCGGTCTATTTCTTGAGCAATAATTTGTGGTGAGCCGGTATTTTTACAAAGCCAATAGTAAGCTCCTGGTACAATAAAGAGTGTAAAAATGCTGGCTAACGATACACCAGCAAAAATAACAATACCGATAACCATTCTGCTTTCAGCACCTGGCCCTGCCGCTAAAATTAAAGGAATAGACGTAGTTACCGTTGTAAATGTGGTCATTACAATCGGTCTTAAACGCTGGGTTGCTGCTGCAATTATTGCCTCTTCAAAAGCAATACCTTTATCGCGTAATTGGTTAGCAAACTCAACGATTAAAATACCATTTTTTGCTGCTAAACCAATTAACATAACAATACCAATTTGGCTGTAAATATTCAGGCTCATGCCCATTAACTTCAGACCTGCTAAAGCGCCCACTAACGCTAACGGTACAGTCAACATGATAACAAAAGGATGAATAAAACTTTCAAACTGAGCAGATAAAACTAAATAGGTAATCACTAATGCAAGTATAAAGATAAATGCAATTGAGTTACCTGACTCTTGGAGTAATTGAGACTGGCCTTTATACGCAACTTGTACTTCTTCTGGTAAGTGTTCAGCCACCGCATTATTTAAATAATTTAACGCCTCACCAAGGGCATAACCATCAGCCAAATTAGCACTAATGGTAACACTACGAAGTCGGTTAAAACGATTCAGCCTTGAAGATGTGGCATTCTCTTCTATGGTGATCAAATTAGAAAGAGGAACCAGTTCATTACTTACGGTTGAGCGAACAAAAATATTATCAATATCTTTCGGGTTAGAGAAATCGGTTTTTTCACCTTTAACCACTACATAATACTCTTCTCCGCGCTCTACGAAGTTTGTAACTCGTCGCTGGCCCAGCATGGTTTCAAGCGTGCGCCCTATATCACCAACCGACACCCCGAGATCGAACGCACGATTATGATCAATTTTAACTAATAGTTGCGGATAAGTTTCTTTGTAATCACTGTCTATACCACTCAGACCTGGATTCTCTTGAGCTTTAGCGATAATAATATCGCGCCACTTTGCAAGTTCTTCATAAGTATTACCCTGTAACACAAATTCTACAGGCGAAGCAGAACCGCCACCGCCGCCCAAGCCTCGGCGCATCATGGCAAATGCTCTTACATCGGTTACTTGAGATAACTCGCCATTCATTTTGTTAATAAATTGAAAAGTATCGATAACACGATCTTTCCATGCCGGCATACCAACAATTGCAATTCCTCCAGTACCGCCAAAGCCTGGCACACGAACCAGCACGCGATCAAGCTCACCATTTTCTTGATGCGTTAAGAGCTTTTCTTCGATTTGTTGCATATTTCTAACGTTATTTTCATAACTTGCACCTTCTGCGCCTCGCATTACCACGAAGAAATTGCCGCGGTCTTCTTTAGGGGTATATTCTGAAGGCAGGTCACTAAATAAAGTATAAACTGCAAATAAAGATAAAATAATGACAATGAAAATAGTCAAAGGTTGATGAATACTGGCTTTTATTGCGCGGCCATAAGCCGCTTCTAAACTGGCAAATCCCTTATCCAACTTCTGACCAAATGATGAGCTACGCTTTTTATGCCTCAACATTTTTGAACACATCATCGGCGTTAATGATAAAGCAGTTAAGCTCGAAAAAATTACCGCAGCAGCAATAGCAATCGCAAATTCTGTGAATAAACGTCCGACATTACCTGATAAAAAGATCAAAGGTACAAATACAGCAACGAGTACTAAGGTAGTTGCAATAACCGCAAATGCGACTTCTCGCCCCCCTTCGTAAGCGGCAAGTAAAGGCGTTTGCCCACCTTCGATACGACGATAAATGTTTTCTAACACAACAATAGCGTCATCAACAACCAAGCCAATGGCCAACACCATAGCAAGTAAGGTTAATAAGTTGATAGAAAAGCCAAGCCACGAAAGCACCATCATAGAGCCAATAAGTGCTACAGGAACAGTAACAGCAGGAATTAGCGTTGCTCTAACATTGCCTAAGAATAAAAATATCACCAGCACTACCATTAACATAGCAATAGCTAAAGTACTGTATACTTCATCAATAGAACCTTGAATAAATACTGATGAGTCATAACTGTTGGTGATAGTTGTACCTAAAGGTAGTCCTTCACGTATTAACGTCATCTCTTTTCGTGCCGCTTTAACAACTTCTAAAGTATTCGCTTTTGACTGTTTAATGATACCTAAGCCAACCATGTTTTTGCCGTTGCCACGAAACATATTTTCTTCATCTTCGGCGGATAAAGAAATCTTAGCAACATCACCAAGGTAAACTAATGATTTAGTATCATTACGCGCCACCACCATAGTCGTAAAGTCTTCTACTGTTAAATAACTACGTTCAACCCTGATTGAAAAATCTCGTTCAATGGACTCTACTTTACCTGCAGGGAGTTCAACATTTTCAGCACGTAAAGTTTGCTCGATATCATTAACCGTTACACCTCTAGCAGCCATGGCTTTTCGGTTCAGTACTACATTCATCGCATAAGTTCTGCCACCACCAACTTGCACGCGTGCAACACCATCAACGACTGAAAATCGATCAACAATATAGCGCTCTGCATAATCGGTTAGCTGTAACGTACTCATAGCGTCACTTTGTAAAACAAACCATACAATGGTGCTTTCATCATCATTCGCCTTAAAAACTTCTGGCGGTTCGGCTTGTTCGGGTAGGTTGTTAAGCGCACGTGATATTCTATCTCGAACATCATTAGTTGCCGCGTCAATATCTCGGTCTAATTCAAACTCAATAGAGATATTTGAACGACCAACACGGCTATTCGAGTTAATCGATTTCACGCCTTCAATGCCGCTAATTCGATCTTCTAGAATTTGTGTTATTTTACTTTCAACTATCGCAGCTGAAGCGCCGGGATATGTGGTGTTGATACTCACTACTGGCGGGTCAATATCAGGGTATTCACGCAGCGGTAAAGTTAAAAATGCCACAATACCAAAAGTAATTAAGAGTAAATTTATTACCGTAGCAAAAACAGGACGCTTAACCGAAAGATCAGATAAAATCACGATTTACTCTCCTGAGTAGTAACCGCAACACCATCGCGCAGCTTTAAAGCGCCTTCAATAACCACATCAGCGCCGACTTCCAGCCCACTGAGTACCTCAACGTAACCATGATAACGTCGGCCAATTTGCAATTGTTTTTTTACGGCTTTATCGTCTTCTACCACAAAAACAAAGTGATCATTTTCAATCGGAATAACCGCACTTTCAGGCACTTGTAATACTTGCTCTATTTTACGAACAACTTGCAAGTTTAACAGCATTCCGGCACGAAGCTTCCCTTCGTCATTGGGAATTTTTGCCCTTACTTTTAACGTTCTAGTAACGCTATCTACACGCGAGTCTATTGACGTGATTTCACCAATAAACACTTCATTTTTATATGCCGTGTTGGTGGCTTCAATACTATGACCAATAGATACGGTTGTTAAATACCGCTCAGGAACAGAGAAGTCTACTTTTATAATACTAAGGTCATCTAAACTTGTGATCACATCACCGACATTAATCAATGCACCTAAACTAATTTCACGAAAACCTAAAACACCTGAAAATGGTGCTTTAATAGTTAATTCTGCGAGTTTTATTTCGGCGCTCAACAATTGTGCCGAAATCGCTTTAGTTTTTGCTTCTTGTTGATCTACCAATGACTTAGATGTGGCTTTTTGTTTGTATAAATCTTGAAAACGATTCAGCTGCGACTCTGATTCTTCAAGGTTAGCTTTAAGTTCTTTTACTTTTGCAGCTTCTTCACGACTATTAAGGCGAACCAGCTCTGCACCTTTTTTAACGCTTTCACCATCTTGAAATAAAACTTCATCTATTACGTCTGAATATTTACTGGTAATAATAACTTCTTCATTCGCACGTGAAGTACCAACAGCCTCAACAGCATCTTTAAACTCAGCTAAAGCAATTTTGGTTGTTTTAACCGAAACGACACGCTGATGCTTAGTTTGATTAGATACCTGTTTTGGCCATTGTAAATAAACAATTAATGCGATTAATACGCCAACGAGTAAAAACAAAGGTATACGACGACTTATAGCGGCAGACATAATCAAAATCTCTAAATTTGCGAAAAATTACAGTAGTATTACTATAACCTAGAAAATAGTACTGCTCGATACAACTTAGCCTAAGATTTAAGGCTTTGGTCGCAAATCATAAAAAATTAATTAACTTTGTGATTATTAAGATATAATTTAATTATACATACACCAGATGAAGAATTAGCACTATTTGCTATAACTTCACACTTTACATTTAAGGATTGAATTCGTGAAAATTATTGCCTCAATTATTGTTATTTTATTATTACTTGGCGGTGGAGCTCTTTGGTTTTTAGCTAATGGCTCGCTTAACGATTATATTAAAAATCAAATTGAAACAGTGGGTACACAAGTTACAGAGCAAACTGTATCTGTAAAGGCTGTCGACATTAAATTAGCAAGTGGCGCAGGGAGTATTTTAGGTGTTAATTTAGCTAATCCAAAGAGCTATAGCCAACCTAATGCTTTCGCTTTAGAAGAAGTTACGCTTGATATTAACTTAGAAAGCTTAACGTCTTCTCCCATTATTATTGACGCTATTGTGATTAAATCGCCTCAAGCGTTTGTTCAGTTTACACAAACTGGCGGCTCTAACATTCAAGATATTTTAGATGCTATTGAGCGTAACACTCCTAAAGGCGATGCAAATACCACAGAGTCTACTGGCGGTGAAGAACCTAAAATAAAAGTCAGTAAAATTATACTTGCAGGAACTGCACTCACTATTGATTTAAGTGCTTTTGGTAATAAAGAACACAGCGCTTCATTACCTGACATTACGTTAAGCAATGTTGGTGGTGAAGCTGGCTTGCCTGCTAGCCAACTAGGTAGTGAAATAGTTAAACAAGCTTTATCTAAAATTTGGCAACAAGCAAAAGAAACACAAAAGAAAAAACTAACCGATGATGCTAAAGAAAAGCTTAAAGAAAAAGCGAAAAAGAAATTAACTGATTTATTTGGCTAATTTTAAATCTTGAGTGGTAACCCTAGCTAAATCCAGTGATGGCATTAGCTAGGATTATAAAAATAAAAACCATAGGATAAGTTGTAATGAAAGTGAACTGCCAGTTAATAGTAATAACAATGCTTTGCTCTTTAATTGTTTCAAAAACCGTGCATGCAAACCAGCTTGAATTAAGCGTTATGGTTGGACAAATGTTTGGCTCTGACCTAGTTGCAAGCGACAATAGTGATATCAGCACAGATTCAGGAAGTAATATTGCCATTGGTATTGCTTGGGAAGAAAATGTAAATGGCCAAGGCCAAGTGTTGTTAAATCGTGTTAGCCACGACTTTGTTGGCGAAAACGCTGAAAATAACTCGCTAGACATCACTTATGCCCACTTTAACGGCGTAGCTTTATTTCGCCAACAAAACTATGTAACGACTTTAAGTTTAGGTTTTGGTGGTGCGTATTTCGATGCAGATCAAGGTGGTGATGAAGTTTACCCTTCTGCAAGCGTTGCTTTTGGCACTCGTTATGAATTTTCTAAACAAGTGGCGCTAGTAACCGAGTTACGTGCATATGCAACACTCATTGATGAAGATGATGCTATGTTTTGTCAACAAGAGCTTTGTAGTGCGAACTTCAAAGATTCATTATGGATTGATAGCTCGATTACGGTTGGTATTGCCTACAAGTTTTAAACTTTAGCACTATACATATAGCCAATGAGTTTCAACTGTTTTAGTTTAAGCTCAATAAGTTAAAACTGTAAAATAAAAAATCGCATTGAAGCTGGCTTCGATGCGATTTTTTTATGTTTATTTTCTGTTGCTATAGCATGCTAGAAATATCTGCTGTTAGTGAGATTTTAGGGCGCTCAATAATTCGGCCAATCTCTTTATTATCCCGATAAACAATAAAAGTGGGCGTAAACTTTATATCATGTATTTTAGCTGTGCCTTTAGGCTCAGATTTATTATAGTCAAGACCGATTAAACGAGATGTCATATCGGCGTTTTCGCTCAAAACCTTTAAAAACCTAGGCACTTCTCGCTGACTATCATGACACCATGTGCCAAAATAAACCTCAACGTGTAAGCCTTTAGGCCAGCGCTTTATTTCAAGTATTTCTTCTTCAGACAAGTTATACATACGATAACTTTGCTGAAAGTATTGATATTCGCTCAATAGTTGTTCTTGACCTATTTCGCCTATTACCATACCAGAACTTTTTGATTCGCTATTTGCACATGCAGAAAGCACGACGATAAAAAAGCTGAACAGTATTGATGAAATATTTTTCATTTAATTCCTTAACCTTGATTAACTAAATTAACACGCTTTAGTTACTATGATTTATTTAGTGCTTTTTAAGCTGATCGGCTTTTATTAACATTTCTTTACTTTCCTGCATAAAAACATCCGCATAGTCACCAAACCACTCAGCAACTTGAGAAAACATTTTTGTAAAAGCTTCTTTATCATCAAGTTGCACATCTTCAAGCAATTCTAAAAACCGATAAGCGAAGCGTTTCATCATAGCAATATTATCTTGGTTGGCAAAAATAATATCGGTGTAAAGTATCGGATTCTGGGCGAATAAGCGTCCTACCATAATCAATTCTAAGCGATAAATAGGAGAGCTCATTTCTACCAACTGAGCAATATCGGCACCTTCAGCCATTAAATGATAACCATAAGCAATAGTAGAAAAATGTCGCATTACTTGCACCATAGACATTGCTTGGTCGTGAGTATGAGCTTCAACAGGATGAATTTTAGCGCCCCATACTCTAAACTGCTCAAGCAGCCAGTGGTATTGGTCTTCAAAACGTCCTTCACAGGCGATAATAGTTTGTTTAACTAAGCCGGTAACATCAGGACCAAACATTGGATGCAAACCCACTACAGGTCCAGCATGCACTTTCATCATTTCGTACAAAGGTGCTTCTTTTACACTCGTAACATCGGCCAGAATACAGTTTTTAGGTAAAGTACCTAGTTTTTGAATTACTGGCGCAGTTAATCGAATAGGTACCGCAACAATGACCAAACCAGCATCCGCTAAAATCTGTGCACTGTCTGGCCAATCGTCTTGTTCTAAAGAATGCACTTGATATTGAGAACGCTTAAATAAATCAACAAATATTCGTCCTAATTGCCCTTCTCCACCAATAACAACCACTTTTTTGCAATCAGGGTTTACACAACGATAACCGCTAGCATCTTGGCTTATATAAGAATCTTGCATTAACCTGCGAAGAATATCTTCTATTAACTCGGGTGATAAGCCTGCTTCTATCGCTTGCTCACGGCGAACTTTTAATAAATTAGCTTCGCGTTCTGGAGCAAAAATTGGCATACCTACCGCGCTTTTAAGTAAACCAACCTTAGTGGTTACGGCGCGACGTTTAGCCAGAAGCGCTACGAGTTGACTATCAATATCGTCAATTTCGTTACGCAACTCGCCTAGCTGTTGTTCAAATGTAAGTTCATTGTTCATTGGCAATAACTATTCCTATGCAATAACAGTTAATCGATTCGTTTCTTTAAAGCCACTTCAAGCTTAGCACTTGCGGCAGCAATAAGTTGTTCAGTGGTTTCAAAATCAATACAAGCATCAGTCACCGAAACACCATATTTAAGTTCACTAAATGGTAAATCTGCACTTTGGTTACCTTCATTAATATGACTTTCAAGCATAATACCAATAATTGTTTTATTACCGGCACAAATTTGATCAAATACATTGTCTGCCACGATAGGTTGTCGACGGTAATCTTTATTTGAATTTCCGTGTGAACAATCAACCACAATGCCAGGCTCTAAATTTTGCTTGGCTAATTCCGCTTCACATAACGCAACATTTTCCGCATCATAATTGGGCTTTTTACCACCACGTAAAATGACATGGCCATCTGGATTACCAGACGTTTTAATTAGTGCCACTTGCCCTAAACGGTTAATTCCCATAAACCTATGTGAAGAAGCCGCAGATTGTAAAGCATTTATAGCGACACCTAAGCCACCACTCGTGCCATTTTTAAAACCAATAGGCATAGATAACCCACTGGCCATTTCACGGTGAGTTTGTGACTCAGTTGTTCGCGCACCAATTGCCGACCAACTAAATAATTCAGCTAAGTACTGTGGGCTAATTGGATCTAGTGCTTCAGTGGCTAGAGGTAAACCTAACTTTGTTAAATAGATTAATAATTCTCGTGCTTTACGCAAACCACTTTCTACATCAAACGAACCATCCATATGCGGATCGTTAATCAAACCTTTCCAACCAACAGTAGTACGAGGCTTTTCAAAATATACTCGCATTACAATGTATAAACTATCTTGGTACTTATCATGCAATACTTTTAACTTTCTCGCGTATGCTTTTGCTGCATCTAAGTCATGCACAGAACAAGGGCCAGAAATTACTAATAATCTATGATCTTTTTTGTGAATGATATTAGCAATAATTGTGCGAGCATTTTTGACAAAAACCCTTCCTGATTCAGGTAAAGGTAATTCTTCTCGCAATGCATTAGGGGTAATTAAAACGTCTTCGGCATTCACATGAACATCGTTCAATCTGCTTTTAGGTATTTCGGTTGCGTTTGACGCAGTTGAGCTTGAGTTTGACATGGTTCTTTCCTGAATAGAGAGCAATTAAAGTAAGCTGTTAATATAAATAGTTAATCTGTGTAGTGAACTAAGCTGTTAAGTAAAACATTTTCGGTTAGCAGGTATGCCTGCTAATAACTAGGCCGCAAAAAGCGACTAGATAAAGTATGGGAGGTAATAATATCGGTATTGCAGATTGTGCACTTTTTAAACCTTTCTCAATGTAAATTTATGTTTACTTATTTTGTATCGTTTATATTACACTATAATTTACCTCGGTACAGCCCTATTATTAAAATTTGGATAAAAAAAAACGCCTTTCGGCGCTTTCTATAAAATTTCACTAAATGCTAGCCATGCACAATGCGATTACTTACTAAGTTATCTACAACAGCAGGATCTGCTAATGTTGAAGTATCGCCCAAAGTGTCTAGATCATTCTCAGCAATTTTACGTAAAATTCGTCGCATAATTTTTCCAGAGCGTGTTTTAGGTAAACCTGGCGCATATTGTATGTAATCAGGTTTAGCAAAGCGACCTAGCTCTTTAGCAACAAATTCAGTTAACTCTTTTAGTAATGCATCAGATTCAGCCGCGTTATTCATTAAAGTGACATAAGCGTAAACACCTTGACCTTTAATTTCGTGTGGATAACCTACTACCGCAGCCTCAGCAACCGCAGGGTGCAAGACTAAAGCACTTTCAATTTCAGCAGTACCTAAACGGTGTCCAGAAACATTTAATACGTCATCAACACGTCCGGTGATCCAATAGAAGCCATCTTCGTCTCTTCTTGCACCATCGCCAGTAAAGTAATTTCCAGGGTATTGACTTAAATACGTTTGATAAAAGCGGTCATGATCACCATAAACACTGCGCAATTGTCCAGGCCAGCTGCCTGTTACCATTAACAAACCTTGGTTTTCACCTTCTAAGGTATTGCCATCTTTATCAAATAAGGCAGGTTTAACACCAAAAAATGGTTTGCCCGCTGCGCCTGGTTTCATATCAACCGCGCCAGGTAAAGACGTTATTAAAATCCCTCCCGTTTCTGTCTGCCACCAAGTATCAACAATTGGGCACTGACTTTTACCTACAACTTTATAATACCATTGCCATGCTTCAGGGTTAATTGGCTCGCCAACTGTACCCAATAAGCGTAGCGATGATAAGTTTGCGTTCTCTACAAAACTATCACCTACACTCATTAGTGCGCGAATAGCGGTTGGTGCGGTATAAAAAATATTAACTTGGTGTTTATCACATACTTGCCAAAAGCGGCCAGCATCAGGGTAAGTAGGAACCCCTTCAAATACTAGTGTTGTTGCGCCATTAGCTAGTGGGCCATAAAAAATATAAGAATGACCAGTAATCCAACCCGCATCGGCTGTACACCAATAGATTTCGCCTTCTTTATAGTCAAAGACATATTTATGGGTCATTGCGGCATAAAGTAAATAACCACCACAAGTATGCAAAACCCCTTTTGGAGTGCCTGTTGAGCCTGAGGTATATAAGATAAAGAGAGGGTCTTCAGCATCCATAACTTCTGGCTCACAAATAGCCGGAAGTTTGGCAACTTCTGCTTGATATTTAATATCTACTTTGTCATTCCAAGCAACGTCGCCGCCAGTACGTTCAACAACAATGACAGAATGAACACTAGGACATTCAGCTATTGCCGCATCAACATTAACTTTAAGTGGTATAACACGACCACCACGAAGACTTTCATCAGAAGTAATAACAACTTTACAATCTGCGTCAATAATACGTGAACGAATAGCTTCAGTTGAAAAGCCACCAAAAACAACGGAGTGTACTGCCCCAATACGTGCACAGGCTAACATCGCGTAGCCAATTTCGGGGATCATCGGCATATAAATACAAACACGATCGCCTTTTTTAACGCCACGTGCTTTTAATAAGTTCGCAAAACGACAAACATGGTCGTGTAATTCTTGATACGTAATATTTTTATCTTCACTCGGGTCATCACCTTCCCAGATAATTGCCGTATCGTTAGCTTTAGTCGCTAAGTGACGATCAATACAGTTATAGCTAACGTTTAATTTACCGCCAGTAAACCAGTTAATTTTAGCTGATTGCAAATCTACATCTGAAACACTATCCCAAGGTTTATACCAATCAAGAAACTCTTCAGCTTGTTCTGCCCAAAACACATCAGGTTGTTCAATTGACTGCTTATACATAGCGTCATATTTCGCTGCATCGATATGCGTGTGAGCTTTGGCTTGCTCTAATACTGGATAATGGCTTTTTAGTTCTTGCATGCTTAATCCTTGAAATCTTGAATTTAATGGTTTATTTGTACCAACGAGCAATGGGTTTGCTCAACCATCTTGTTAATTTAACTTACCAACATCATAACTCAAGTTTTAACGTTGTAATACACCACTAAAGTCGAATATTAATAGATCTTTCTTATTAATATTGGACAAAAATCACGTAATTAGATTGCAGCTAAAAGTATTATTAATAGCGTTATTAACAAAAAATTGTGCAAAATTTCAGGAAGTTGAGATGCCTCAATTGAACAATTGAGGCTATAAAGTAAAGTTTTGGTTAACGTTTAATTCGACGAAAGACCATAAAAGACAGTAACATAGCAAATAAACCTAAAGTAGCAGGCTCGGGTACTGCAGTAGCAGGCAAACTAGGTCCATTAACGTTGCTTACAGGCATTGCGTTACTTTGACGATATGTAAAAAATGATTGTATGCCTTTACCTGTTGGCGCTCTAACATAATCTGCAAGTGCTACCACCCCAATACTCTGGCTGTTACTGTAGTAAGCCATATATTGCTCATAACCATTGCCTACATTATCGCTAGTGAAACCCTTAACACCAAAGAAGTTTGAGCCTTCACTCATCGATTCACCCAATATAACTAAACTATTAACCACATTAATAAATGCACTTTCAGGTGAGCTGTAATAATGATAACCATTTCCTACTTTGGCAGTGCCGAAGTCATCATTAACTTCGTCATTTAAATCAAAGTTGCTAAATAAATTTGCTACTAAGTCACTACTTGCAAAGTTCCATTCATCATTTAATGACAAAAGGTAATCTTGATATTCATTGAAATCCATGGTTCGAGTGAATGATAGATCAAGCCATTCTAATTGGCTCTCGGTGTCATAAGTAACACCGCCTGTAACACCTAAATAGTCTCGTTCAATTAATGAGGCGGAGGCGTTTAATGAGAATAAGCCCGTTACAAATAGTAACTTGATAAAAAGGATACTGCGCATGAGTTTTCTTCCTCGAATATTTTTATTTTTGTTATTAATTCATCTATATAAACATAGAAACGTTAATAAACTCGCTACCTGTTAACATTTCGGTTACGAATTTACACACATTTAGTTACACTTGCAATAGGAAGTGACTTTTCTGCTTGTAAAATCTGCAACTTACATGCGTTCATTACCGACTATAGGCAAAAAAATTTATATCATGCTGATTGATTAAGTTATACCAATTTCATTATTTAAGGTTACTTAGCAAATAAAACACACAAAAAAACCTGCTTGGTTTCCCAAGCAGGTTTTTCGCATCATCTTTCTTTACTAAAAAACTAGCAGAAATTAAGCTTACAAAAGCGTAATTATCTTTTTGCCAATTTCTCTTTGATACGTGCAGATTTACCTGAACGCTCACGAAGGTAGTAAAGTTTAGCTTGACGCACATCACCGCGACGTTTGATTTCAATTGAATCAACGATTGGGCTATGTGTCTGGAATACACGCTCTACACCAACACCGTTAGAGATTTTACGAACAGTGAATGCAGAATTGATGCCGCGGTTTTTAATAGCAATTACAACACCTTCAAATGCTTGAAGACGTGATTTATCACCTTCTGTAACTTTTACTTGTACAACAACTGTATCGCCTGGGCTATACGCTGGTACATCTTTTTTCATTTGCTCAGCTTCAAGCTGCTTAATAATATTACTCATAATACCTTCTTCCTAGGGTTCACAGTCATCAGTAGCATTTTTGATATCAGCTTTTATGGCTGTTAACATTTTCTGCTGCTCTGCTGTCAGAGCTAGGTTAGTTAATAGTTCTGGTCTTCTAGTCCATGTTCTTTCTAAAGACTGATATTGGCGCCATTGCCTTATATGTTCGTGATTACCACTTAATAGCACTTTAGGAACAGACTTAGTTTCGTTATCTGAAACGTCCATAACTTCTGGCCTAGTGTAATGTGGACAATCTAATAAACCGTCAGAAAATGAATCCTGCTCAGCTGATTGTTGATGTCCTAATACTCCGGGCACAAAGCGTGCTACGGCATCAATTACGTTCATAGCAGGTAATTCCCCACCACTTAATACGTAATCACCGACCGACCATTCTTCGTCAATTTCTGACTCAATTAATCGTTCGTCTATGCCTTCATAACGTCCTGCTATAAATATCAGTCGGTCATGTTGTGCTAATTCGCGTACACCAGCTTGGTCCAATTTCCGTCCTTGCGGCGACAAATAAATAACCTTTGCTTTACCCTTTGCTTTAATAAGCTCTGGGCTGCTATTTTCATCTGCAGCTTTTCTTGCAGCTTGAATAGCATCTCGTAATGGTTGTACCATCATAAGCATGCCTGGTCCGCCGCCGTAAGGTCGGTCGTCCACAGTGCGATGTTTATCATGAGTAAAGTCTCTTGGGTTCCACTTGTGAAACTCAATTAAGCCATTACGAATCGCTCGGCCTGTCACCCCATACTCAGTAATTGCGTCAAACATGTCGGGAAAAAGGCTTATCACCCCTATCCACAGTTTCTTATTGCTAAGCATGTCTGTTGATACACTATTACTCAAGTTAGAAACCTGGGTCCCAGTCAACACAAATTTGTTTATTTTCAGTGCTCACTGAAAGTATAACTTGGTCCATTAAGTAAGGAATTAACCTTTCTTTTTTCCCGAAGCCATCTTTCAAGTTAGCCTTTACAACCAGTACATCGTTAGCGCCCGTTTCCATTATGTCGGAAACCTGACCTAGGTCGTAACCTTTGTCAGTAACTACTGTCATGCCGATAAGATCACGCCAATAAAACTCACCCTCAGGCAAGTCTGATAACGCGTCTTCGCTAACAAATATTTCAGAGCCAACAAGCTTTTGAGCTATGTCACGATCATCAATACCTGCAACTTTAACAACAAGACCATTGTTATGTTTACGCCAATCGGTAATTTCTACTGATTGAACTTTATTTCCTAATTTTAAAGACCAAGGAAAATAGTCTAGTATGGCTTCTTGGTCATCTGTGAATGAATGAATCTTCAACCAACCTTTGATACCGTAGACTGCGCCTACTTTACCTAAAGTGACATCTTTACCTATTACTTCCACAACAAACTCCTAAAACCTACCAAAGTTAATTAAGCTGCTTTTTGAGCATCTTTAACTAATTTGGCCACACGATCAGATACAGTTGCACCTTGACCAACCCAATGGTTGACACGGTCTAGGTCTAAACGTAATTTTTCCGCTTGACCTTGCGCTGTAGGGTTGAAGAAACCAACTTTCTCGATGAAACGACCATCGCGAGAGTTACGGCTATCTGCAACAACAACCTGATAGAATGGACGCTTCTTTGCGCCGCCACGAGCTAAACGAATGGTAACCATATCGTCCTCTATATAATTTAAGTGTTAAAACGAATTTTCCAGACATTTCTATCGCCTCAGCGACAGAAAAGCTCGCGTATTTTACGCTTTCCTGCTGATAAAGCAACCTAAAGCGCGTGATTGATTAATTATTTCGCAAATCAGTAACGTTATTAGTATTATTAGCGCTATAATTCTGCCCTCAATAATATAATAATCGAGCGCAACTTCACTTACGCTTAACTTACCTTTCTGGCTGGATAAAAATGACCAAACTCGTCAACAATAGTGCAAAAGGATTAACGCTAGCTATGGTCACAGCAATAATGTGGGGAATTTTGCCCCTAGCGCTAAAGTCTGTTTTGCTTTTAATGGATGCTTATACCATTACTTGGTATCGCTTCTTGTTCGCGGCTTTCTTCGTTGGCATATTATTATCTGTAAAAAATAAAATCCCCAACTCTGCTTTGAAAAGCCCCAGTAGAATGAAGCAACTTTTATTTGCCGCCATATTACTGAGCTTAAACTACATTCTCTATTTGATTTCATTGCATTATATTCCGGCTGAAACCGCACAAATGCTGATACAAATGGCGCCTTTTTTCATGTTACTTGGCAGTGTTCTGATATTAAAAGAACATTTCAGTCGAGGACAAATGCTTGGCTCCTTGGTATTAGTTTCAGGTTTAGTATTATTTTTTAATCAACAATTTATTAATAATGTAGGCCTTGATAACAGTGACTTTTTACTGGGGTTTGTGATTATATTTGGCGCGGCAGTAACGTGGGCAGCTTATGCTATTATTCAAAAACAACTGTTGGGTTACTACAGCTCAAATCAAATTATGTGGTGTATCTATTTATTAAGCGCCGTATTCTTTTTACCGTTAGCAAGTCCGCTACAAATAGCCACATTAGATAACACCGCTTTGCTGCTGTTATTATTTTGCTGTGCAAACACGCTTATTGCTTATGGCACTTTTGCTAAATCATTAGAATACTTACCCACGGCAAAAGTAAGCGCGACATTGGCCGTTACCCCGCTACTGACGGTAATTTTTGCAACTATCGCAGAGTTAATTTGGCCTACAAACTTCCAAGCCCAGCATTTAAATATTCTTGCTTATATTGGAGCAGGTTTAGTGGTGTGCGGTTCAATGCTAACTGCTCTAGGTGACAGAATAGTGAATAGAAAAAACATTAACGCATTGAAATATTATTTGGGGTTTAAGAAAGTCAGCTAATACCAAATGGAATAAGTTATTGACGATTTAAACCGCCTTAAAATGATCGATTATTTATTTCAATTGGTATAAAAGTAACTTTCGTTTAATTATTTAAAACCAAGATATACTGGTATTTCTCAAAAAATCAAACAACAGAAAGCAAAAAGGTAGCTATTCGCTACCTTCTATCTATCAATATTAAGTTCAATACGGGTTGTTAACGGCCAAACATACCGCCGCCACCCATGCCACCACCTGGCGGCATCATGCCCTTCATTGAGCGCATCATTTTTTGCATGCCACCTTTGCCAGACATTTTCTTCATCATTTTTTGCATTTGCGTAAATTGTTTTAATAACTTATTTACGTCTTGTATTTGCGTACCTGAACCAGCAGCAATACGACGCTTGCGCGAGCCTTTAATGATTTCTGGTCGTTGACGTTCTGCTGGAGTCATAGAGTTGATCATAGCTTCCATACGTATGGTTACTTTGTCATCCATTTGACCTTTAACTTGTTCAGACATATTTCCCATTCCTGGTAACTTGTCCATTAAGCCCATCATGCCGCCCATGCTTTTCATTTGCACAAGTTGGTCACGAAAATCTTCTAAATCAAAGCCTTTGCCGCTTTTAACTTTTTTAGCTAGTTTTTCAGCTTGTTTACGATCAACTTTTTGCTCTACTTCTTCAATTAAAGAAAGTACATCGCCCATACCCAATATACGCGAAGCAATACGGTCTGGATGGAAAGGCTCTAACGCTTCAATTTTTTCGCCAACCCCCATAAACTTGATAGGCTTACCGGTAATATGACGAATAGATAGCGCAGCACCACCGCGTGCATCACCATCAGTTTTCGTTAAAATAACGCCGGTTAATGGTAACGCATCGTTAAATGCTTTCGCCGTATTTGCCGCATCTTGACCTGTCATTGCGTCAACGGTAAATAATGTTTCAATCGGTTTGATTGCTGAATGTAGTTCTTGGATTTCAGCCATCATATCGCCGTCGATATGCAAACGACCGGCAGTATCAACAATTAACACATCAAAGAAATTTTTCTTGGCGTGGTCAATAGCCGCATTAGCAATATCAATTGGCTTTTGTTTAATGTCACTTGGGAAAAAGCCAACGTTAATCTCGTTTGCTAATGTTTCAAGCTGTTTAATTGCGGCAGGACGATATACATCAGCACTCACCACAAGTACTTTTTTCTTTTCGCGTTCAGTTAAAAACTTCGCTAATTTTGCAACCGAGGTAGTTTTACCAGCACCTTGTAAGCCAGCCATTAGTACTACAGCTGGTGGAGTGGCTTTTAAGTCAAGTGCTTCATTAACTTCACCCATTGCTGCTTCAAGCTCTTTTTGGACAATTTTTACAAAAACTTGTCCTGGCGTTAGGCTTTTTGAAACATCTTGCCCAACCGCACTTTCTTTTACTTTAGCAATAAACTCGCGAATAACCGGTAATGCAACATCGGCTTCTAATAATGCCATGCGCACTTCGCGTAAAGTTTCTTTTATATTGTCTTCAGTTAAGCGACCACGGCCACTGATATTTTTTAGTGTTTTCGTTAAACGATCGGAAAGATTTTCAAACATAAATGACTCAAATATTAACTTTGCGCAAAAAATTAGCTCTATTATACCCGTACAATTAATTAGCGAAAGTAGAAGTTATGCTTTTAAGGTAAAGACTTAGCTTTAAAGAAAGTAGAAAACTGACATATCGTACGATATCACCCTGATTTTTTTTATAAACTACTGATAATCAGACAATGTATTGTGAGTGCTAACTGCAAATAGCATGGGCTCTACTTAACAATTGCAAAACAAGCTAAATGCTTGATATAAAATAAGCATTAGTTATGGTGTCTTATAGCTATTCTGCTAGAATCGCTGTGTAATCTAATTGATAACAGTTTTTCTTTTTTCGGAGCATTTTGTGGAATTTTCAAGTATCACTGCTTTTACTGCCTTTGTTTGTTATAGCGTAGCGACGATATCAATTTTATCTCGCTTGTTTCATCCTAAAGGCCCGAATATTATCATTACGTTAATTTTTGCTTCTTTAGCAATTATTTTCCATGTTTTAAGCAGTACTCAGTTTTTAAATTCTCATAATCACCTTAATTTTTCATTACCTAATGTTGTTTCGCTTGTTAGTTTAATTATTACACTTGTTATCTCAACTGTTGCACTGCGTTTTAAGGTGAATTTATTGCTGCCGGGTATTTATGGCTTTGCGGGTCTTTGGCAACTTAGTATGATTTTTATTTCTCCGGTTGGTAACCTAGAAATTGTGTCAGATAAAGTCGCAATGCTAAGTCATATTACACTTGCACTTATCGCCTATTGTATTCTGGTGATTGCTTCGCTTTATGCCTTCCAAGTTGCCTATATCAATCAAAAACTAAAGAGTAAGAACTTCCAAGCTGTTCATCATTTACCGCCATTAATGCAGGTAGAGCAACAACTATTTGTTATTTTATTAATGGGCAGTATCTGTTTGCTACTTAGCCAAATCATTGGCTTTATATTTCTTGATGGCATGATCTCGAAAGAAAACGCTCATAAAACAGTATTATCGTTGATCGCATGCGTAATTTATTTTGCTACGTTATGGGGGCATTTCAAACTAGGTTGGCGAGGACAGCGCGTGCTTACATTAACACTAATTGCGACTTTTCTGCTTACATTGGCTTATTTTGGTAGCCGATTTGTGAAAGAGTTTCTCTTATTATAAATTTTAGCGTATAAGTTACCTTTGTATTACGTTTCAACTTTTACTGTAATGCTGATTTCAATTAATATATAGGATCCATTTTGGATAACATCTCTACCGATATGCTGTTTGTCGTACTTGGCATTCTCATATTTATATCTGCCTATTTCTCTGGTTCAGAAACAGGCATGATGTCGATAAATCGATATCGTTTAAAACATCTTGAAAAACAACATCACCGAGGCGCTAAGCGAGTCAGTAAATTACTGGCAAAACCTGATAAATTAATCGGTTTAATTTTAATTGGCAATAACCTTGTTAATATTTTCGCAACCCTTATTACGGGTATTATTGCTCAGCGTTTATATGGTGATGCCGGCGTTTTCTATTCGGGCTTAATACTTACGCTAGTTATTTTAATTTTTGCTGAAATTACACCAAAAACATTAGCCGCGTTATACCCTGAAAAAGTCGCATTTCCTAGCTCATTGCTGCTAACTTTACTGCTAAAGTTATTATATCCGTTCGTTATTGCTGTTAATTGGATCACCAATGGCATTCTAGCCTTATTAGGCATTAGTTCAGAACAGCGAGAGCAACACAGTCTTAGCTCTGAAGAACTGAGAACTGTGGTCAATGAATCTGGTGCGTTATTAAAATCTAAAGATCAAGATATGCTGGTAGGTATTCTTGATTTAGAAAACGTTACCGTTGAAGATATTATGATCCCACGCAATGAACTCGTTGGTATTGATATAAATAATGAGTGGAAACGTATTCAAAAACAATTAACCCAGTCAAACCATACTCGCGTGTTGTTATACCGTGACAATATCGATGATGTTGTCGGTTATGTTCATGTTCGTGATGCTTTAAGGCTTGTTTCAAAAGAGCAATTCACTAAAGCCACTTTGTTGCGTGCCGTGCGAGAAATTTACTTTATTCCTGAAGGCACGCCACTTAATGTTCAACTATTAAAGTTTCAGCATGCAAAAGAGCGCCTTGGTTTAGTTGTTGATGAATATGGCGATATTCAAGGTTTAGTAACATTAGAAGATATACTTGAAGAAATTGTTGGTGATTTTACAACGACCATGACACCAACCACCAGTGACGAAGTTAATATTCAGCCAGACGGCAGCTACTTAGTCGACGGTAGTGCCACCGTGCGTGATGTAAACAAAGAAATGACCTGGAGCTTCCCAACAGATGGTCCAAAAACCATCAACGGACTAATATTGGAATATCTTGAGGATATTCCAGAAGCCAACTTAAGCGTTAGAATATCAGGCTACCCACTTGAGATAATTGAAGTGAAAGACAATATGATCAAAACGGTAAGAATTCTACCTGACTTTTACGACGGTGAAGCTGCAGAATCCTAATACCTAAACACTATACTTTAGAAGCACTGTTGACCTAATTCAGCAGTGCTTTTTCGCATTTGGCCAGCAATAATGTTCTGATCAAAACCTTTACTTGCTGGTCATTACATTGCTATTTATTTAGCACCACTTCGCAACTAACGCCCCTAAAAACAACATTAATAGCTAACTTTATTCTATCTCACTGTATTTTGTGGATAGAATATGCATCATCGAAAGTTAATAACAAAGTTATGCACAGCTTTAGATCTAAGGATCAAGTTTCCACAATTTCTGTGGATAACAAAAGCAAAGCCACTAAGAAATAGGCTTTGTATTTTGCAATCGATTTTTGCAAAAAAATAGAAATTATTTTTTGAAATAATCTTGCTTATTTTCTAGCCCCTATTCACGCTTGAACTGTTGAAAAAGAGTGCAATTTTTATTAACTTTGGCAAAAACTATGCAGAATTCAACAAAACCAAAATGCTTTAGTGAATTTAAAAGTAAAAAAATAGACTTGAAGGCAGTCTAACGAACTTAACTAGATCCTCTAGGGCAAGATCACGAACTTTTATTTTTAGCGTAAAGTATGACCAAATAGACTTCTAATAAATAGGAGTCACTATGCTATCTGCTTTCAATGAACATTTTTCAACAATTCCGGATGCTAGACAACAGTCTAAAGTCGAACATAAACTTCACGATATTTTATTAACATTGGTTGTCAGCGTTATCTGTGGCGCAGATGGCTGGGAAGCTATAGAAGAAGTGGCTCATCATAAAGTAATCTTACTTAAGAAATATGGTTCATTTGAAAATGGTATCCCAGTCCATGACACCATCGCTCGTGTAACTTCAGCGATAGCTCCTGATAAATTGCAGCAATGTTTTATTAGTTGGATGAAAGCAGCACATATTGCTACCAAGGGGGAAGTTATTGCGATTGATGGTAAAACAGTTCGTGGATCTTATGATAAAAAATCAAAGAAAAATGCCATTCATATGGTGAGTGCTTTTGCTGCAAATAACGGTGTTGTGCTAGGGCAAATTAAGATCGCTGAAAAGTCCAATGAAATTACCGCGATACCCCAACTGCTCGATTTATTAGATATTAAGGACAGTATAGTGACGATTGATGCAATAGGGCGTCAAAGAGCTATAGCCACTAAAATCAAAGAGAAAGAGGCTGACTATGTGATCGCGGTTAAAGGTAATCAAGGGCATTTACACCAATCTATCAAAGACTTTTTTGAGATATTTCATGAGAAAGAATTTTCAAAGGTATCTCACCAATATCATGAAGAAATAGATAGTGGTCATGGCAGAGTCGAGTCCCGTAAATATTGGATAAGTGAGACCTTAAGTATCAAAGACTTAACCTTGAAGTGGAGTGGTTTAATTAGCATAGGAATGGCTGAGTCAGAACGACATATTAATGGTAAAACCCGCAAAGAAGTACGCGACTTCATTTGCTCAATTAAAGCAAACGCTAAAATTTTTGCTCAAGCCGTGCGAAAGCACTGGAGTATCGAGAATCAGTTACACTGGGTGCTAGATATCAGTTTTAATGAAGATTTAAGCCGAGTAAGGCGCGGTAATGTAGCAGAAAACATGTCAGTATTAAGACATTTAGTACTCAATTTATTAAGAGAAGAAACAAGTTTTAAAAAAGGGCTAAAAGCTAAGCGATTTAAAGCAGCTTTAGATACCGATTATGCTGACAAGGTTCTTCAGCTTGTTTTTTTGAACACTCGTAATATTGCCCTGCTAGAGCCTCTGAATTTAGTTGCACAGGTCAAAAATATATGTATAATCCGCGGCTCATCAAAGTAATAAAAGGATTTTATACTTTCATAAGTTTCTTTTTCCTTTCTTTACTATTTAAACATCAATACACAAAGGACGCTCATGTTTAAACGAATACTACTTGCGAATATTTTATTCACAACCTTTACTACCCAAGCTATAGATAGCCTAAATTATGATAATAAACTCACTGCTTGTTCAAATATAGATGGCTATAAAATAAAGCAAGATACTGGTAAAGAAGACATACTAGGAAGTATGGTAAACTTTCATTTAATTAAAAATTCTGACATATCACATATACTATTAGGTACAAAAAAACAAATTTCAAATAAAAAACAGTACTACTGTGAGGTCCCTAACTTTAATGCATCTGATTGCTTATATGGAACAGGTGAGTACGCTTTTTGGGAAGGAAATGGGCAGCCTTACTCTACCCCTGTGTTAGTGAATGACTTCCAAAAAGATGGAATAGGTAATAGAGACGCACGAGACTTTCAGTATAAACCTAATTCTAGAGGAACCAAATACTTAACAAGTATTGTTCTTGAAAAAAACTTTAAAACTATGGTTCGTAGAGGTCAACCTGCGCCAAAGACGAGTTTGCCAGAAGATATGTCTTATGAGTGGCCACATCTGCCTTACCTCCAAAATAACGAATGGTTAAATGATAAACTTTGGAGTGGAATTGAGAGTTTAATTAGCTCAGAAGCAAGTGATGGCAGTATACCTGACCAAAATGCATTTATCCCCATGTGTGACACCATTAAAATTCATGTTCAGAACCCCCCAGTAATTACCAAAAGAACGTTACCCTCATTTGTTAAAAAAGGAGAAGCTATGTATGCCGATGTTAATTATTCATACGATACGAAATATTCTTACGCCGCCAAAAACAATAAACAAATTACTTTTACATGGACTTTTGACAATATTGACTTACCGTCATCACCAAATGAGGTAGTGATTACAGAAACGCCGTACATTAATTATAACCCACGTTACTCAGGTGAATATAAGGTAAAAGCTAGAATAAATGATGGCAAATTTTCACAAACAACCACATTAGGATATGTTATGTTTGCTGGTGGTGATAATTGTCCACGCAATCAATGTGGTGATGTTCACTAAATAGTCCACGTATTTGTAGCTTGATAAATGACTACAAATACGTGATTAAAAAGTATGAATTAGGTGGTAAATATTTTGAAAATTTTCACTAGTACAATTTTATCTTTATCTTTATCTTTAAATGCTATTGCAGAAGAAAATAGCGAGCAGCGATACTCTCTTGGCCTTGGTTTTGGCTCTGCCTATAGTGGTGTAGGTGCAAATTTCGCTTCCATTTCTCAACATGAGATGAAATACATTTCTGCTGGGTGTACTAAAATTAGTTCTAGCCATAGTTCGACATGCGGCTTTGGATTAGGATGGATTAAAACAGACCTATTCGACGTCGATAATGATAAGCACGGAATTGGTATTTATATCGGCAAAGTAGATGAAGAAACTGAAGCTATTTATAATCAAGACATATATACAACTAAGAAACAAGATGTTTACGGCGCAGGGATAAGTTATACATACTTTAAAGACGGATTATTAGCGTCTGATTTAAACTATGGCGTATCTTTTCATGTAACTAATGCTGAATATGATGACAATCATGGCTGGTACTTCCAACTTGGCTACCAATTCTAAAGCAGCCTCAATTTTATAATGCATTTGATTAAAAACTTTAACTAAATAGGCAGCAATGATGAAAACTCTATCAGTGATGGTAAGAATGAGTATTTTAATACTTTTAATATCCGGTTGCTCGACAACGCCTCCAACAATAGAAAGTTTTTTAGATACAGCTATAACGTCACTTATTACAGGTAAAAAGATATCTTATGGCAATGAAGCCACATGTAATCAGTTCAAATCTTCGTGTGGGAGCGATTATAAGCAGTGGACTAGAAATAATAAAATAGCATGTTCTTGCAAGTAACCGTTTGTTCGGGGAAAGCTTAAGTCAATATTTTCTCAGCGATTAGTTTTTTCGTTTAAGCGGAACTTAATCACAAAATCGCAGACATTGGGTACACAAGCAAGGCTAGGACAACAAAGGAGTATGAGAATTATTCAGAGGTTAAGCAATATCGTTAACCTCTGATATTTGATTAACTAGTCACCGAAAAACAAGCGCCATAACCAACTATGATTTAATTCTTCTTCACAGCTTTTAAGCTGGCTACCGTAACGCTTAGCACGATTATCAACCTTTCTTGCCACTTTAACTAGCCAAGCCTTTTTCTTATAACTTTTGCGCTTATAGCCGCCCCAGCCTTCGTGATAATTTAAGTATTGGCTATAGGCGTCCCATTTAGATACTTTATTAATCTTTTGAGTTTTAAAAATAAACCACCCCATAAAATCCATGGCATCGTCAAAGTCATCACGATCAGCACCAGAATTATCTGTTTCTCTGATGTAATCTTCCCAAGTCATGGTTTTTGCCTGTGAATAACCATAAGCCGTGCTTACACGGCCCCAAGGAATAAACCCCAACAGATAGTCTCTTGGAGGCAAAGCACCGGCTTTAAATGAGCTTTCTTGATACATCATACTCATAGGAACATGGATAGGAACTCCCCAACGCTCACGCATGTCTTTTGCAGCGAAGTACCAACCTCGGTGTTCACGAAATATTTCACAAAGGTTTTCAGGATTTTTGGGCGGGCTAGTTGCACAACTCGATAAAGTTATACAAGCTAAAGCAGAAATAAATAATGTTTTGAAAAAAGTCATGAATGCTGACACTTAGAGTTGAGTTAACAATATCATGCCAGAATATTTCAAGGTTTTCAGGTTAAAGTCATCATATATTTCACTTTTATTCTTTAAGTGTTTAAAGATAAGTTTAAATATATTTATATAATCAGTCTTATTTTATTAAATTAAACTAACTCATTTGAGTTAATTTAAATATTTTCAATGTTATTTCTTCTATACGCTAAATCTAGCATGGCGAGTAAAATAAAACTTTTCCTTAAGTAGATTGATAACGGGTAATATCTGGCTTGTTATTAGATAACCAAGAGTTAGGTATAGATAGGTATAGATAGGTGCGCTTTAATTAACAGCTTTCTGTATAAGCATCTATTAGAAAATAAAAGCGATAATTAACAATAAATTTTAATTGAACGATAAGTGAACTATTGAGAATTCCAGTGGTCCTAACTTATGAAAGCTAAACCTCCCTGGACTGCTTTCTTATTATTTACAGCGCGTTACCTTAACGCGCTATTTTTTTGCCTAAAATTTGAAAAAATATATTCTTGATCTTTAAAGTGAATGTATTGCCTAAATTAGCGATACATTATTTAAGCAAAGTAATCTTGAAGAAAAGTGTCAAAATCTACCTTGTCACTTTGTTCTATTTCCAACTGTTTTTGCAATGAGGTAGCCACTGTGTCGCTAAAATATTGTGCATTAAACGCTTGGTAGTCATTGGCTAATAGCTGTTGGCGGTAGTTTGTTGCTTTCGCTAATGCCATTTTCGTTAATGATTGATTTTCATCAACAATGGCAGATAATATTTTTGCCGATGGGGTTAGTTTCGAGTGAGTTATTTTTTCGGCTTCACAATTAAGTGCATTCATATAGCGTTTACTTTGATTCGCTTCATCTAGTAGATCTGCAACTTTAGTCATTTTAGCAAATAGCTCACCGCCCCATTGTTGTACTGATTTATCTTGCTCACCATCACGTAACAATAATTGTGGGTCACGGCCTCGCACAACAACTTCATCCATATTTTCCTCACAGATCCCCTGTTCGTTACAGCTCAAAGTAGGGCTATTTTCTAACATACAGAACGTCAGGAAAATATCTAAGAATCGAATTTGTTCAACGCTGATACCTGTTGCCGAATCGGGGTTAACATCAAGCGCTCGCACTTCTATGTATTCTACGCCTCGATTTTTTAACGCTTCAGATGGTTTTTCACCTGGTTTAGCAACACACTTTGGGCGTACTGGTGCGTATAACTCGTTTTCAATTTGTAATACGTTACTATTTAGCTGTTGGTATTTACCGTCTACTTTAATGCCAATTTTCTCGAATTTCTTCGACGGTAAGTTAATCGCGTTTTTCACACCATCTAAATACCCCGATAAATTGTTATAGCAAATTTGTAACGATGATTGTTCGCTATTAGTATAACCTAAGTCACTCATTCTTAATGACGTTGCATGCTCAAGGTACATGTAGCCTTTTTCAGACTTTTTAAACGGTAAGTCGGTCGGTTTGTTCTTTAAAAAGGAGCTGCAAATAGCAGGTGAACTGCCATACAAATAGGGAATCAACCAACAAAATCGTTTATAGTTTCTGAGCAAGGAAAAATATTTATCAGAAATATAGTCATCAAGGTTATCAGTGTTTTTTTCTATCGTTTGCATCGACTGAAAGAAGCTACGTGGAAAAGAAAAATTAAAATGAATACCCGAAATAACTTGCATCATACTGCCATAACGGTTTTTCAATCCTTGTCGATAAACCGTTTTCATTTTACCAATATTGGATTTTCCAAACTGCGCTAAAGGTATTTTGTCATCGTCTTCAACAAAACATGGCATACTCATTGGCCATAACAATTCACCGTCAAGTTGGCTTAAGGTGAATTTTTGTACATCTTCTAGCTGTGCGATTGCCATTTCAGGTACTTGGCTAACAGGCGTAATAAATTCAAGCAAGGTTTCTGAATAATCGGTAGTTATATTCGGGTGTGTTAAAGCAGAGCCGATAAGTACACTGTGTTCGCGATCAGATAAACGCCCTTGTGGCAGCACTCGTAGTGCTTCGCGTTCTATGCCTCGACCAAATTGGCTAAAACTGGATAAGTGCTCAAATTGAGAGAAAGCCGAGATATATTCGTTTAATGATAAAGTCAAAATAATTCCTGATGCGAAACGCCAGTGAGTAACCAACTATTTAAGGGTGAAAAATCAATTTTTCAATGCCTACAATGATTTATTATTGTCTATTTATGCAAAAGCACAAACCAAAACAAAACACTTTAATATTAACATAAAAATGTAGACCGACTGTTACAGCATGTTATTGCATAAATATGAAAATATTGATTGTTCTGCAATAGCTTGATGTTTTATTTTATATTAACGGCAGCTGCTATGCGCAGTTAACCATGGTGTTTCATATTACATATACATCCACTAAAGTTATCATAAATATTAATTTTTTACGTTATAATCGTCTGCACACCCAAATTCTAAAATAATAATAAAGGTTTACTATGCAAGATATGCAAGACAGCGCTTTCAGTTTACTTCCTCCCTTAGTTGCTATTGTTATTGCTATCTGGCGAAGAAATGCACTTTTTGCCCTGCTCTGTGGCGTAATGCTTTGTTATTTAATGGTCGTAAATGGCAATCCTATAAATGGGTTAACCGAAACAGTTTTTGGTATTGGCGGTGTTTTCTCATCGGTAGGTAACGTTTACATTATTAGTTTCAGTTTATTGATTGGGGCTTTAGTTACATTAATGAATCAATCGGGCGCGGTGAACGGCTTTATTAATCATCTTGCTTCGCTAAATTTGGTTAAAAATAGTCGACAAGCCAGTATTTTACCTACCGTTATTGGTACTACTATATTTACCGATACCAATTTAAGTATGTTTACCGCAGGGATGGCGAGTCAAAAACTATTTGATCAACATCGTCTTAGCCGAGCTAGGTTAGCTTATCTAATTGATTCAACCTGTGCTCCAATCAGTATTTTATTTTTAATTAATGGTTGGGGTGCTTATGTTTTGGGTTTGTTAGATGGTTATTCATTTAATGACCCTGTCGGTATTTTAATTGGTACTATTGGCTATAACTTCTACGCGATTATTGCCGTAGTTCTTGCTTATTACACTGCATTTAGTGGGCGAGTTTTTGGACCATTAAAACACGCAGAATCTGTAATTAAAGATGAACAAAAAACGACAGTTGAGCATGTTGCCCCCGCGCATATCATGTGGATTCCGATGTTAACACTACTTATTGGTACCTTTATTTTCCTGTGGTTTACCGGTAACGGTGATATTCGTCGAGGCTCAGGTGCTTTTTCTGTATTTTGGTCAGAAGTTATCGCCCTCGCGCTTTTAGTTATATTAATTATGCGCAATAAGTTAATGTCACTTTCGGTAGTATTTAAAACTATGATTACCGGCATTAAGTACATGTCGCCAGCCGTGGCAATTTTAGTGCTTTCATTTGCATTTGGCGATGCAATAAAGGCATTAGGTACTGGCGTTTATGTTAGCCAATTAATAAATGTTGAAGTACCTTTATATTTAATAGCGCCAATTCTGTTCATTGCTGCAGCGGTTATGGCTTTTGCAACGGGCACATCATGGGGCACGTTTGCAATACTTATTCCTATCGCTGTACCTATTGCGCAGCAAAGTGGTTTGCCAATTGAGTTTTTAGTTGCTGCTGTGCTAGGCGGTGGTATATTTGGCGACCATGCATCACCTATTTCAGACACTACCGTGGTAGCGTCAATTGCCAGTGGTTGTGATCACTTTGAACATGTAAAAACACAATTACCTTACGCGTTATTTGGTGGGGTTTTAACCTTATTTATTTATATTCTTATCGGTTTGAGCTTTTAATGACAGAGCACCGATTAACCATTATAGATAACCAAGCTGACTTCCTTATTATTAACAAGCCTCAGGGCATGGGCTTTCATGATGAAGACCTGATCGGCAGTGGTTTTTTCTCGACAATAAAAGCCCAGCTCAAGCGTCAGCTTTTACTTACCGAACTTTATCCTGTTCATCGATTAGATAAAATGACCTCAGGACTTATTATTGTTGCAAAAAATAGTACAACAGCCAGAGCTTTTCAGCAGATGTTTGAACAGCATCAAGTTGAAAAATATTATCTTGCTATTGCTGAAGGTAAGCCGAAAAAAAAACAAGGCTTAATAAAGGGCGATATGGAAAAAAGTCGCAGAGGTATGTGGAAGCTATTAAGGAGCATGAATAATCCTGCAATAAGTCAGTTTCTATCTTTCGCGAATATACCAAAACAAAGGCTTTATTTAATTAAACCTCATTCGGGAAAAACCCATCAAATTAGAGTGGCATTGAACAGCATAGGCGTACCAATTTTAGGCGACCCACTTTACAGTACAGGTAAAAAATCAGATCGCGGTTATTTACACGCTTTTGCTTTAAAATTTAGTTTAAATAATGAACAGTTTCAGTATTGTATTGCCCCCAACACAGGTGACTATTTCACTTGTGACAGTACAAAAGAGACTATCAGTAAGATAACTCCCCCCTGGAATATTAGTTGGCCTAAGATATAAGGCACATTGAAATAATTAAATTTTATTATAAAAAAAGAGAGCATTTAAGCTCTCTTTTGCTATTTAAACTTGTTTGTTATTAGTGGCAAACTTTCAATTAATAACCTATTTCAAACAAACTAATTTTATAATGAATGCCAGAAAACAATGCCGATAGCCGTTGGACAAACAAATTTAGTATACCAAGGCCAAATTTTCCAAAATAAGGAGTGTTCAACCATATCATTACCTTGCTTTAATTCAGTTAAAATGTCGTTTCTAAACCAAATCCATCCGACAAACACACAACACAACATCGCAATTAATGGTTGACCATAAACAGTCGAAATTGAAATCGCCAAACCAAACAAAGTATCAAAATTTAAAACAATTAAGGTGCTTAAAATAAAGATACCTAAACCAATAAAAGTAGTCGCTTTCTTACGTTCAACCTTGTGTCGCTCTACGACAAAAGAAACCGGTCCTTCTAACATTGAAATACTAGAAGTTAATGCGGCAATAGACATTAAAACAAAGAAGCCAAAACCAACAAATAACCCTATAGCTCCCATACCTTCAAATAAAGTTGGTAACACATCAAACACTAAATTAGGTCCAGATATTAATCCACCATTCGCATCAAAAATAGCAACACCTTGTGCCTGTGCAACATACATAGATGGGATAATTAATAAGCCAGCTAAAAAGGCGATTGAAACATCAATTAAGGTAACTTGCGCGCCAAGTGACACTAGATTTTCTTTTTTGGAAATATATGAGCCGTAAATTACCATCACGCTGGTACCTAACGACAATGAAAAGAAAGCCTGTCCTAACGCGCTTATTAATAAATCAGGTTCAAATACTCGTGAAATATCAGGGTTTAAATACGCTGCAAAACCTTCGCTTGAGCCTTCCAAAGTAAAAACATAAAAAATCAATAAAATCAGTAAGCCGATCAACATCGGCATTAGGCGTTTTGACCATTTCTCAATCCCTTGTTCAACGCCGCGTCGAATAATAGATATAGTCAATAGCATAAATAACGCTGTAAAAATCAAGTTACGCGCTATAGATTGCGAGGTGAGCCAGTTTGATGCTTCATTCAAGCCCATTAAGGAAGTAACAGGTTCAATAGCGAATGACATCATCCAGCCAGCTAAAATACCATAAAAGCTTAAAATTATTGCAGCGCATATAATGCCGCCAAAGCCGACAATAAAGGCAAAGCGTTTATGGAAAATATTTCGCGATATCTTTTGTAGTGACGTGACCGCGTTCGCTTGGCCATATCGGCCAATGAGCAACTCTGCCATAAAAGCTGGATACGCTAGACAAAATGCCAGCACCAAATAAACCAGTACAAATGCGGCACCACCGTTACTTGCTGTTTGTGTTGGAAAACCCCATATATTACCTAACCCTACGGCAGAACCCGCAGCAGCCATAATAAAACCTATACGAGAACTGAACGCACCTCTAGAAGCAGCCATTTAAAATCATCATTATTATTATTGAATAAGTTAATTTACTTTTTCTATTAAGAAAAAAACAGCGTTTATTGGCAAAAATATCCCCGAAAGTACTTTTAATGAACATTTACTCCGTAAAGAATTCATTACTGGTTAAATTACAGTCATATTTTCAGCGATACTTCACAAGGTAATAGATATAAAAATTTTGATATAAAATGTTAAGCAAAAAAAAAGAGACCGAAGCCTCTTTTAGTTATAATGATGAATTGCACTAAAGCGTTCGCAAATTAGTCTTTAAAGTTATTAAATTGAAAAGATTGCTCTAATTCAGTCTCTCTTAATAACTGCATTACAGCTTGCAGGTCGTCACGCTTTTTTCCGGTAACTCTAACTTGCTCACCTTGAATTGACGCCTGTACTTTTAGCTTACTGTCTTTGATCAATTTAACTACTTTCTTAGCAACAGGTTGCTCAATACCTTCTTTAAAGGTGACTACTTGGTTAAAGTTTCGACCTGAGCTTTCCATTTTTTCTAAGGTTAATGCTTTTGCATCAACATTGCGTTTTACCAATTGCCCGCGCAATACATCAGCCATTTGCTTTAAGCGCTGCTCAGAGTCACCTTTCATCGTTACTTTTGGGCTTTTCCATTCAAAGCTGGCTGCAACACCACGAAAATCGTAACGTGTCGCAAGTTCACGAGTAGAATTGTCAGTCGCGTTTTTTACTTCTTCCAAATTAATTTCGGAAACAATATCCATTGAAGGCATGATAGTTCTCTAGCTAAAAAAATTAGTGATATATTATCAATTAATTAAATTTAATTCCATTGACGATCTTTGCTATAAATTAAGTTTAATAAAAGTAATTTATTTTGTGTGGTTGAACAGTGATAGTTTTCGGTGCTTAGCCCTGATATGATGAATCTTATCTAATTTTTAAAGTTAAATGACTAACACCTCAATGAAAAGTCGCTATCATTTATCCATTCTCGCTATTATCGTTATACTGTTCTTCTGCCTTTACTTTAGCTCAGCCGATTTCAGACGAATAGCTTTTCGCAGTGCCGAAATTGATTCTATTGGCCATATTATTAGCTTTTTTTGTTTAACTTGGGTACTACATAGCATATTGAAATTACCACTATTAAATACCATGCTAACCGTGGCATTTTATGGTGTACTAACTGAGTTAGGGCAATATTACTTAGGCTTTCGTAGTGCACAAGTCAGTGACTTTATTGCTGATTTAATCGGTATTGGCTTGTTTGCTATTATTCGATGGTCAATTCTTATGTACCGTAATCGCTCTAGTCAAAGATCAGGTTAATGAATATTGTTGTTATTGGCCAAGGTGCTATTGGGCTTCTCTGGTATCATCATTTAGTTCAATCTACAGATAACCGGGTTAGTTTAAGCTGCTCTTCTAGTATTTCCTCAGCGCCTACATATTACGAATTTACTGATATTGAGCAACTGTATGGCCGCTTTGCATTAAATGTAGCGGATGAAATAGCGTTTGCTAAAGCTGACGTAATATTACTGTGTGTAAAGTCATACCAAGTCAATGCTGCTATTGAAGCGTTAAAAAATAAAATACCTACCAATGCCGTGATAGTTTTTTGTCATAATGGCTTAGGTGCCTTCAATGATTTTTCTACCCTAAAGCACACCTGTTTAGCGCTACTAACAACACATGGCTGTAAAATAAAGCACCCTTTTCATGCACAACATACTGGCTTGGGACAAAGTGACTTAGGGCTTATATATGGCAATATTTCAAACTCGGCGCTTAATGAAATAACGACGGTATTCAATAATAGCTTGCCAACGGTAACCTCTAGCGATGCCATAAAAGAAAAACAATGGCTTAAGTTAGCCATTAATTGTGTGATTAACCCCATAACAGCATTAGAAAACGTTGATAATGGTGAATTACTCAATGATAAGTTTCAAAGACAAATAGCAGCATTAATTCACGAAATTATAGCGGTTGCCGCCTTTGAAAACATAAGGTTTACATTTGATGACTTGCTAAAAAAAATACTCACTGTCGCAGAAAAAACAGCGAGAAATAGCTCATCAATGCGCAGCGATATTTTGCAAAAACGAAAAACTGAAGTTGACTATATTAATGGCTACGTTGTCGCTGTTGCGAATAAAATGGCATTTTTGGTGCCTGAAAATGAAAAACTGCTACAACAAATTAAAGCACTAGAAATAATGAAGTGATCGGTAAATAGCAAGTATAAAAAAACCCTTAAATTGTTATTTAAGGGTTTTAATTTTTCGTTATGCGTTGCGTTAACTTGAAAACTTAAGGGCGATAAACTTTTACATTAGTAAAACCTGCGCCTAATAAATATAGCGCTTGTAGTTTACTCATAACACCTTGGTCGCAATATAATAAGTAGTCTTTAGATTTGTCTAAGTCACCAAATTGCGTTGATAACTTGTAAAATGGTATATGCAATATTTCTACATCATCTAGCGCTAAAGGGTTTTCATCTTCTTCTTCAGGGCTGCGAATGTCGAGCACTACAGCGTTGTCAGGAATATTATCAAGCGTGTCTACCGCATGAATTTCTTCTTCGCTTTCTTTACCAATATCACGAATATCATAAATACGCGCGTCTTCAATGACTTTGTCTAAAATTGAAAAATCAAAATTAGCTTCTTCTGCTTCTACTTTAGCTAATACCGCTTTAACTGTCGGTTTTTTAGAAATAACACCACAATATTCAGGAATGGTTTTGGCAAAGTCTTCTGTACCAATTTTACGTGCAATATCAATAATATCTTGTTTGTCGTATGCCACTAATGGTCTAAGAATTAAGGTTTCGGTAACACGGTCAATAACATTTAAGTTAGTCAGTGTTTGGCTCGATACTTGCCCAACGGCCTCGCCTGTCACTAATGCTTGAATGCCCATTTTGTTGGCAATTTTTTCTGCAGCACGCATCATCATGCGCTTAAGCACAACGCCCATTAAACCATTTTCAATATTTTCTAATATTTCTTCTACTACAGGTTCGAAATCAACGGCAAAAAACTTAACACGATGCGACGCGCCAAATTTATTCCATAAGTAGTAACTTACTTGTTTAACACCAACTTCGTGCGCTGCACCACCTAAGTTAAAGAAACAATAATGTGTACGAGCACCTTTTTTGATCATTTGATAACTGGCAACACCAGAATCAAAACCACCCGACATCAAAGACAACACATCTTCTTGGGTAGCGATAGGAAAACCGCCCATACCTTTATGGCGTTCGGTAACGATAAATAAATTTTCATTTTTAATTTCAAGGTGTACGGTGAAATCAGGCTTTGATAGTTTTACACTCGCCGACTCTACAAGTTGGTTTAAACCGCCGCCGACATATTGTTCAGCTTTTATCGAGTTAAACTCGTGTTTGCCTGTTCGTTTTACACGTACACAGAAAGTTTTATTTTCAATGTTTTTTGCATGTACCGCTGCTGTTTTTTCATAAATATCATGCAAATCAGTAAAGTTCGTTTGTTGCACTTCAAGAAACATTGGAATGCCAGGGATCGACTTTAGTGTATCGATTAATTTTAAGCGATTTTCTGGCGTATTATTAGCAGTGTTAACTTCGATGTTATCCCAGTTCATGCGTGTTGTTACTTGGTCATCAACACGACGTAAAACGTTTTTCACACTCGACTCTAAAATCTTAGTAAAACGCTTTCGTACCGGACGGCTTTTAATCGTAATTTCAGCCTGTAATTTAACAATAAATTTCATTAACAATAATACCCACACTTAGAATGGCGCGCATTATATACCCGATCGACTGTAATTTGCAAAAGTTCAGCACATGGCGTAGTTGACAAATGTTAGTGAAATAAAAGCTCAATATAGATAAATAGTTAGGGCTTTAAATGAGTATTATTGGGCTTTGGGTATAAAAAAGGAGCACACTTTTTGTGCTCCTTGGCATAAAGATTAATAGCTAATGTTATTTAACATTACTATCGAATAACTATCGAATAGATATTGGGTCAGTTTCTTTTGCTTTACCTTGATTAATGGCAATTTCAACACGTCGGTTTAATCGTCGATTTAATCGAGTAGTGTTTGGCACTAAAGGTCGAGTGTCGGCATGACCTACAACAAGTAACCTCGATTGATCAAAGCCCGGTACTTTAATGATTTCATGCGCAATAGCGACCGCACGTTTACTTGATAAATCCCAATTTGACGTAAAGAGTTCAGAGCTTATACCTTGGTTATCAGTATTACCTGAAATCATTATCTCACCTGGAACAGTATTTAGTAACAGGCCAATTTCTCGCATAATAGGCTTAAACTGCGGCTGTAGAAACGCAGAGCCCGATGGAAATGAGCCATTTTCGCGAATACGAATAATCACTTGTTGACCTAACGATTCCAACTCAATAGCACCGTCTTGAATTTGTTGCTCTAGTTGCTCGGCTATTTTCTTCACAAGTTCATTCACTTCTTCTTGTGAAGCTTGCTCTATTGCATCTTTTGCCTGCTGAATAGCCTCTTGCGACATTGCATCTGCCGTGCTTTGTGATTGCCCACCTCGTTCAGCACCACGTTGCTCTTGTCTGCCGCCCGCTTCAGTTTCATCACCCGCCTGAAATTCCAACATTTGTTGCGTCATTTCCATGGTTTGCTGTTGAATAACTTCAATCGGTGTTGGTTCCGGCTTGCCTGGTCGAAATTCTTGCGCGATTATGCTCGTACCCTTAGGAATATCTTTTACTTCAATTTTGTTTTGCACACCAAAGGCAAACTTCATCGAGCCAGCAATTTGCTTAAACTTTAAAACGTCCATTTCTGAAAATGATAAAAGCAACACGAAAAAACACATCAGCAGCGACATTAAATCAGCAAATGTGCCCATCCATGCTGGTAACCCAGGAGGTGGACATTTACATTTATCGGCCATAATTAACTCCTGCTATTCTTCAGTGGTATTAACAGCACGCTTACCTTCAGCAAGGTAATTTTTTAATAAACCTTCAATAACTCGCGGATTTTGACCATCTTGAATACCTAGAACAGCATCTAGTACTAATTCTTGGTTCATTTTTTCTTCCGCTAAACGTAGCTTCAACTTGGCAGCAATCGGTATGGCAATAACGTTAGCTAGAAATGCGCCATATAACGTAGTTAAAAGCGCTACCGCCATCGCTGGGCCAATGGCTTTAGGATCATCCATATTCGATAACATGGCAACTAAACCAATTAAAGTACCTATCATACCCATTGCAGGAGCAACATCGGCTAATGCCATCATCATATTAGAGCCGGTTTCATGTCGTTCGGTCGTTAGATCAATATCTTTTTGCATCGTAGCTCGAACTACATCTGCATCGTGGCCATCAACCAGCATATCAACACCTTTTTGCATAAAAGCGTTCGATATTTCAGCTTCTTCTAATGCCAAAAAGCCACCTTTTCGTGCCGCATCAGCCATTTCAACTGATTTTTCAATTAGCTCTTCAGGTGATTCCAGCTTAAACATAAAAGATTTGCCGATAATTTTTCCAATACCAAAAAACTGACCTAAGTTATAATTTGATAAAACAACAAAAATTGAACCACCAAATACGATGATCACCGACTGAGCATCCATAAACATGCCAATGTCACCAGCGAGTAACATTGCCATAATCAGTAAGCCTATTGCACCGACTATGCCTATTAACGTTGCTAAATCCACAAATGCCTCCGAAAAGTTTCTTAACTATATTTTTACCAAATGGTATTTCTTGTTTGATAATACCTGATGAATAGGTCTTACGCGAATACTTATAGTCTTAGTTATAGCTCTATTATCGTCCATACTGTCAATAACTTAAGTAGATATTGTGAGTATTTGCAATATTGTCTTAAATTCATCATTAATTGACCCAGCGCCCCAGCTAAGGTAAGTTTGCGCCTAGAGTTCATATCACGCTAAAAAATGCCCATGGCCAAAAAGAAAATAGAAAATCTAAGCTTCGAAGAATCATTAGTAGAATTAGAAGTAATTGTGCAAAATTTAGAACAAGGCGATCTAAACCTCGAAGAATCTATGACGTTGTTTGAACGTGGTTTACATTTGAGTCAGCATAACCAAGAAAAGCTCAAAGGTGCTGAACAGCAAATCAATATTTTACTCGAAAAAAACGGCCAAGCGACATTAGAGAAATTTAATACTAACGAGACTGAAAGCTTTGACTAAACTTGCCTTTATTGACGATGTACAAACACGCATTAACGATTACCTGACTAAAAAGCTCGACAGCTTAGTTATTAACGATGAGAAACTTTTAGACGCTATGCGCTATGGTTTGCTTATTGGTGGCAAACGTATGCGACCTTATTTGGCGTATATTACCGGCGCAACCTTAGATGCAGAACAAAGTGATATAGATGGTGTTGCGGCCGCTATAGAATGTATTCATGCTTATTCACTTTTACATGACGATTTACCAGCCATGGATGATGATGATTTGCGTCGTGGCCAATTAACCTGTCATAAAGCGTTTGATGAAGCAACGGCTATCCTCGCTGGTGATAGTTTACAAACATTAGCATTTGATATTATTGCGAATCACGATTTTTCAGCAGCCGTAGATAACAAACGTATAAACTTATTACGTTATTTAGTAAGTGCATCAGGTTATCAAGGAATGTGTGGCGGTCAGGCGCTTGATTTATCAGGAACAGACAAAGCAATTTCATTAGCTGAGTTAGAACATTTACACTCATTAAAAACGGGTGCGTTATTAGAAGCAGCAGTAAAAATGGCGGCAGAATGTAGTAACAATGCCACCGCATATGATAAAGAGCAGTTAGCACTTTATGCAAAGCTTGTCGGCTTAGCTTACCAAGTTCGAGACGATATAATTGATATTACATCAACAGAAGAAGAGCTAGGCAAGCCTGCTGGCTCAGACCTAGCGGCTAATAAAAGTACCTATCCTGCATTGCTCGGTTTAACAGGTGCGCAAGAAAAAGCTGAAAACTTATATCAACAAGCACTTCAAGCTTTAGACACTTTGCCTTACAATACACAAAGTTTGTCCGACTTTGCGACTTTTATTGTAAGCCGCAAAAATTAATTTAAAAATTTAATAGAATAATATGACTATAAACCTAGCTGAATATCCTTTACTGGCCAATATTGATTGTCCGAATGATTTGCGCAAATTAGATAAAAATCAATTAACAAAAACCAGCGAAGAGTTAAGACGTTATCTGTTAAATTCTGTCAGTAAAAGTAGCGGACATTTTGCTTCTGGTTTAGGCACAATTGAATTAACGGTCGCTTTACATTATGTGTACGACACTCCCTTTGACCATTTAATTTGGGATGTAGGTCATCAAGCATATCCTCATAAAATACTAACCGGCCGACGTGACCAACTACATACCATTCGACAAAAAGACGGTTTGCACCCTTTTCCTTGGCGTGAAGAAAGTGAGTACGACGTTTTAAGCGTTGGTCATTCAAGCACCTCTATCTCTGCCGCATTAGGTTTAGCCGTATCAGCTGAACAAGAAGCGAAAAATCGTAAAGTTGTTGCTGTTATTGGTGACGGCGCCATGACAGCAGGTATGGCATTTGAAGCCTTAAACCACGCTGGCGATATCAATAAAGACATGCTAGTTATTTTAAATGACAACGAAATGTCGATTTCAGAAAATGTTGGCGCGTTAAATAATCATTTAGCTAAAATGTTATCAGGAAGCCTATATACTGGCCTTCGTGAAGGTAGTAAGCGCATACTTAACAACATTCCGCCAATCAAAGAACTCGCCAGCAGAGCCGAAGAACACTTAAAGGGTATGGTTGTACCTAGCACTTTCTTTGAAGAGCTTGGTTTTAATTACATCGGCCCAATTGATGGTCATGACGTTAATGGCTTAGTCGACACTATTACGAATATGCGTAACCTTAAAGGGCCGCAGTTGCTTCACATTGCAACAACAAAAGGTAAGGGTTACCAGCAAGCAGAGCAAGATCCAATTAAGTACCATGCTGTACCTAAATTTGATCATACAGAAACTAGCTTACCTAAGAGTGCGCCAAGCCTTCCAACCTACTCGGCAATTTTTGGTGATTGGTTATGTAAAGTCGCAGAACAAGACCCTAAACTTGCTGCGATAACGCCAGCAATGCGTGAAGGCTCAGGTATGGTGCAGTTTAGCCAACGTTTCCCTAATCAATATTATGATGTTGCTATCGCAGAACAACATGCAGTAACGTTTGCTGCTGGTTTAGCAATTGGCGGACAAAAGCCCGTTGTCGCCATCTATTCAAGCTTTTTACAACGTGGTTACGATCAATTTATTCATGATGTAGCCATTCAGAATTTACCCGTTTTATTTGCTATTGATAGAGCGGGTATTGTTGGCGCTGATGGTGCCACGCATCAAGGCGCCTTTGATTTAAGCTTTATGCGCTGTATTCCTAATATGACCATTATGACGCCTTCTGATGAACGTGAGTGTCAGTTAATGTTTAATACGGGCTATCAATTAAATGCGCCTGCGGCTGTTCGTTACCCACGTGGTAGTGGTAATGGTGCAGAACTGCCAAGTGTTGATGAAACCATTGAGCTAGGTAAGGCCAACGTTATTCGCACAATAGACAACGACCAAGCTAGCAATAAAATAGCAATTTTAAATTTTGGCACAATATTAGGCGAAGCTAAAATTACGGCTGAAACGCTTAACGCTACTTTAGTGGATATGCGCTTTGTTAAACCATTAGATCAAACGCTTATTAATACCTTATGTGAAAGCCATGATTATATTGTTACTGTTGAAGATAATGCTATTGCTGGCGGTGCTGGTTCAGGCGTAAATGAATATATATTAAGCCAAGGCATAGCTAAGAAAATTCTTAATATTGGCTTACCAGATAACTTTATTAAGCACGGTACGCAAACCGAGATCCATCAAGAACTTGGGCTTGATGCTGCTGGTATAATTGAGCAAATAAGTCAGTTTATCAAACGATAAAATACAAATCACAACGACATAACAACAGTCACTTGCTAAAGCATCTGGCTGTTTTTTTATTATTAAAAATATTTATACTTTAAAATAAATGGGCAAGTACTGATAATTATTTTGGGCACTTGTCAGTAAATAACAAAAATCAACAGACATTAAAAGATGATTAGTATAAAAAAAGCGACTTGAATATTTTCAAATCGCTTGTTTATTTGTCAGCTAGTGTAGAACTTCTAAGTCATCAAAGCTGAGCTATATTTTATGAGTTGATAACTCTTAATCAGCAATATATTCAACCACTTCAAGGCCAAAACCTGAAAGTGAATGATATTTCGTTTGTGAGCTTAGTAAGCGCATTTTGCTAACACCTAAGTTAGCTAAAATTTGTGAGCCTACGCCAACATTTCGCGATCCAACATGACGTTTAACTTCTTTTACTGTTTCACCGCCATCAAGCTTAGCGTATTTTTGCACTTGAGCAATTAACTCAAGCGGTGATTCGTGCTTGCCTAATAACACTAGCACGCCGCCCTCTTTACCAATTTTTTCTAAAGCATTTGCGATTGGCCATTTAGCTACGCTTTCACGTTGGCTAAATAGTAAGTCCCTAAAGGTATTTTCTAGGTGTACACGCACTAAGGTTGGCTCTTCAGGCTTAATTTCACCTTTGGTAAGGGCAAAATGTGCTTGGCCGTCTATGGTGTCTTTAAATACGGTTAAGTCAAAGTCACCAAATGCTGTAGGAAGCTTACATTGCGATACACGCTCAATCGTTGTTTCATTAGCATTTCGGTATTCGATTAAGTCGGCAATAGTGCCCATTTTTATACCGTGTTTTTCAGCAATAACTTCTAAATCTGGACGACGCGCCATGGTGCCGTCTTCATTTAAAATTTCTACAATAACTGCAGCGGCTTCTAAGCCGGCTAAACGCGCTAAATCGACACCTGCTTCGGTATGTCCAGCACGATTTAATACCCCGCCATCTTTAGCGATTAACGGAAAAATATGTCCTGGTTGCACAATCGAATTATGATCAGAATTTTTACCTACAGCCGCTAATACAGTGGTTGCACGGTCGGCAGCAGAAATACCAGTAGTTACCCCTTCAGCCGCTTCAATTGAAACAGTAAAGTTAGTGGTAAATTGTGCGTCGTTTTTATCAACCATTAAAGGTAATTTTAAAATTTCACAACGTTCAGCAGACATCGGCATACAAATAAGGCCACGGCCGTGCGTTGCCATGAAGTTAATGGCTTCTGGTGTAACTTTTTCTGCAGCCATAATGAAGTCGCCTTCATTTTCGCGATCTTCGTCATCCATTAGGATAACCATTTTACCTTGAGCTATATCGTCGATAATCTCTTGTGGCGTGTGTAAATTCATGACAACCTCTTTATTTAATAAAACCATTGCGCGCTAATAACGCATGCGTAACACCTGACGTTTGAGTCTCATCGGCTGTTTGCTTTGTAAGTAATCTTTCTATGTAGCGGGCAATTAAATCTACTTCTAGATTCACTTTCGTGCCCACTTGGTATTGACTAATAATTGTTTGGCCTGTGGTATGAGGAACTATGGTTAAGCGAAATTTATCGTTGCTTAAACTATTAACCGTTAGGCTAGTTCCATCAATTGTAATTGAGCCTTTTTCGGCGATATATGCTGATAATTCTTCCGGCATTGTTAGCCAGTAATCTATGCTATTACCTTTATGCTCAATCGCACATATTTCGCTAACTGCATCAACATGGCCAGAAACCATATGACCACCAAATCGTGTTGTTGGCAGCATAGCTTTCTCAAGGTTGACACTATCGCCTATTTTATAATGCGCTAATCCTGTTCGCGTTAAAGTCTCGCTAGAGACATCAGCACTAAAATTAGCACCACCAAGAGATACTACCGTTAAGCAGATACCATTTGTGGCTATTGAGTCACCCAACTTTACATCAGATAAGTCTAGTGCTGCCGTATCGATGGTAACGCGCGCGCCGTCACCTGAACTATTGATAGCGCTTAAACGCCCTACGGCTTCTATGATCCCTGTAAACATGTTGTGTGTCTCATTTTCTGTATGCTGATAATTTAAATGTTAATTAGTGTAATACAATCTTATAAATTAACGACTGAACATGGCCGTTATTCTAATATCTTTACCAACCATACTGATATCAGTAATATTAAGGTCTTTAGCCTCTGATAACTGCAATATAGCCGGTATATCTACCAAACTTTTACCTTCGCTGCCGATAAGTTTTGGTGCTTGGTATAATATCAATTCATCGACCAAATTTTCGCTCATAAAAGCACCGGCTAACTTAGCGCCTGACTCTATTAATATGTCATTTAACCCTTGTTGAGCCAGATAAATAAGTAAGTGTTTAAGGCTAATTTGCTCGCTATCTTTAGCTTTAGAAATAACTACCTGCTCTACGAAATGCGGCCATGTTTGCTCATTTTCAATAGATGTTCTAATTAATATTATTTTACTTGCTGTATTAAAGATAGCGAGATCAGGCGTGAGCCTATTTTTACTATCAATAACAATACGAATAGGCTGCCTAACTTTAGCCTCTTCGTAGCTGTTTTTTAGCTCACCCAAAGCGTTCCAACGCACGGTCATTTTAGCGTCGTCAAAAATTACGGAATCTGCACCACAAATAACGCCACAGCTTTGGGCTCTTAGTCGTTGAACATCTTCGCGCGCATGATCCGATGTTATCCATTGGCTTTCACCGCTAGCCATCGCCGTTTTACCGTCTAAGCTTGCGGCTAATTTACAACGAACATAAGGCAACTTAGTGGTCATCAAACGAATAAAACCCGGATTTAAGTCTCGAGCATCTTGCTCTAATAAACCAAACTCTGTGGTTATACCTGCACTTTTTAAGCGTTCAAGACCACGGCCTGATACTTGTGGGTTGGGATCAACCATAGCGGCAATAACATGGCCCACTTGTGCTTTTATTAATGCTTCTGCGCACGGCGGTGTTAAGCCAAAATGGCTACAAGGCTCTAACGTAACATACGCTGTGGCACCTTTAGCTTTAGCGCCAGCTTGTTTTAATGCATGAACCTCTGCGTGACCTTGCCCTGATATTTCATGAAAGCCTTCACCAACCACTTCACCATTAAGCACAATAACACAGCCAACTCTTGGGTTAGGCGATGTAGTGTAATGACCACGTTTTGCTAAATAAATAGCACGTTGCATAAACTGATGATCTTGTAACGAAAATTTATTCATTTATGGACTCAGGGTTAAATTTTCTGCCTGCTGATGACAAAATAAAAGTTAATCAATATCACCTAAGCGGGCAATTTCTTCACCAAATTCTTTAATATCTTCAAACGAGCGATAAACGGAAGCAAAACGAATATAAGCCACTTTGTCTAAACTTTTCAGTTGCTCCATAATAATAGTACCAAGCATTTCACTCGATACTTCGCGCTCGCCGGTTGCTCGCAACTGAGATTTTAATTTGTTAATCGATAGTTCCATTTCTTCGGTGCTTACGGGTCTTTTCTCTAAAGCACGCAGCAGACCATTACGCATTTTATCTTCGTTGAAAGGTTCACGAGAGCCATCACGCTTAATAATACGTGGCATAACTAACTCAGCACTTTCAAACGTAGTATATCTCTCGTGACATGCTAAACATTCACGACGACGACGAACTTGATGGCCATCTGAGACTAATCTAGAGTCAATAACTTTAGTATCGTTAGCTGAACAAAAGGGGCAATACATTGAAATATTCCGTAGTTAACATGTCATAGACATTTTATTGTCAGTATTTTAATGGAAAACAGATCATTAAGCGAAATAACTTATTATTATTCGCAATATAACTTATACCATTGAAATAAATAATCGTTCATTTTACGGCGGTTTAAATCGTCAATAACTTATTATATTTGGTATTACTAAAAATTTAACAAATAAAAAACAGTCAAAAAAAATGGCCACAATTGTGACCACTTTTAGATGTTCATTTAGCTTAAGTAACACGGCTAAACACTCCTTTTATCTCGAGTGCTTAGCGCTAAACAGTTACTTATAAACAGGGAAACGAGCGCAAAGCTCACTAACGCCTGCTTGAACTTTAGCAATAACATCATCGTTTTCGATATCATCTAAAATATCACAAATCCAGTTCGTGGTTGTTTTAGTTTCTTCTACGCCAAAACCACGACGAGTAATTGCTGGTGTACCAAGACGAAGGCCTGAAGTAACAAATGGTGAACGCGGATCATTAGGCACAGAGTTTTTATTTACCGTGATATGTGCGCGACCTAAGGCGGCATCAGCATCTTTACCTGTAATGTCTTTGTCTATTAAGTCTAATAATAACAAGTGGTTGTCAGTACCGTTTGAAACAACTTTATAGCCACGCTCTTGTAACACTTCAACCATAGCTTTAGCGTTATCTAAAACACTTTGTTGATAAGCTTTAAACTCAGGTGCTAATGCTTCTTTAAATGCTACGGCTTTTGCAGCAATAATATGCATTAATGGTCCGCCTTGGCCACCTGGGAATACTGCACTATTTAATTTTTTGTAAACATCTTCATCATTACAACCAGAAACAATTAAACCGCCACGTGGGCCAGCTAATGTTTTATGTGTTGTCGTTGTAACTACATGGGCATGTGGTACTGGGTTTGGATATAAACCAGCAGCAACTAAACCAGCAACGTGAGCCATATCTACGAAGAAGTATGCGCCAACTTTATCAGCAATTTCACGCATACGAGCCCAATCAACCACACCAGAGAACGCAGAGAAACCACCAATGATCATCTCAGGCTTATGCTCTAAAGCTAAACGCTCTAATTCAGCGTAATCAATATCGCCAGTTTCTGGGTGTAAACCATATTGAATAGCTTCGTATGACTTTCCTGAAAAGTTAACATGCGAACCATGCGTTAAATGACCACCATGCGCTAAGCTCATGCCCAATACTTTACCACCTGGAGAAACTAACGCTTGAAAAACAGCTGAGTTAGCTTGAGAGCCAGCATGTGGCTGTACGTTAGCATAAGTAGCACCAAAAAGTTCTTTCGCGCGATCTATAGCCAGTTGCTCTGCAATATCAACATATTCACAACCACCGTAGTAACGCTTACCAGGGTAACCTTCAGCATACTTGTTGGTAAGTTGTGAACCTTGAGCTTCAAGTACACGTGGACTACAGTAGTTTTCTGAAGCGATGAGTTCAATGTGCTCTTCTTGACGAACAACTTCATTGCTCATTGCTTGATAAAGTTCTGGATCAAAATCTGCAATATTCATATCACGTGTAAACATGTTTTATCCTCAAATAGTTTGCCATTGGCAATTGCTAGGGTGGCGTAATTTCAAAATTAATTGCGGCATATTTTGCCTGAACTTAGGCTGCTTGTACACGCAAAAACTGCGCTGCGTTAGTTCATTTTGCAATCAAATATACTTTGAAGTGAGGCATAAAAACTTTTATAGCTCACTTCAATAAACAATTAAAACAACATACTTCTTATTAGGCAATAAAACAACAAATTTAAAACAGATTTTTACATAATTATACAAATTAAATTCTGGACAACCAAATAAAACAACTTTTTATTCATTAGGCGGTGTTTTTTAATTTAGCTAATTCCGCTTTTCGTTTGCGATGAAATAAATGCGTTATTCCCCACATAACACCGACTGAAACGTTCATAATAATTAAGCCGAGCCACATAGATTTGTCATTTTGTTTTGCCATTTCGATTACGTACCAACTACCTGCAGGCACTAAAAACCAACATGAAAATTTAGTTAGCCTTATATAGTTAATTGAAGACTCTATACCCTTTATGGCATTTTTAACCGCCATATCTGGGCTTGCTGAAACTTGCTGCCATGCAATTAAACGAATTTTAATTTCATAATAAACAAATATAACTGAGCCTACAGCAGCGAAAATAAGATAGGTCATCGTAGTTTTATCTTGCGAGTTGCTGAGCCACATAACAATAACCACAACAATAAAGCAAACAGTTGCCAGAATATTTAAAGCTAATAAGAATTTCGCCCAGAAAGTGCGCTTTTTGGTTTGGCTTAATAACGCCTGCACATCAACTTTTTCATAAGGTTGGCTTTGCCAGTCTTGAGTAAGCTCAGCCCAGGTATTATCAAGAGCTTCTTGCGAGCTTTCAGAAGGCTGGTCTTTTTTACTGGTTGTTGACGCTTCTATAACAGGTTTATTTTTTTCGTTTTCGGGTCTCATACTGCCTCCAACAATTGCATTAATTTAGCCTTAGCTCGTTGTAACCTAACGCCCACTGATGTGGTGGTTATTGCTAAAACGTCAGCAATTTCTTGATAACTCATACCTTCGAGTGCCAAGGTGAGCACTTGTTGATGTTCAAGTTTTAATAGCCGAATGGCTTGTGCAAGTTTTTGTTGTCTTTGATTTTGATCTAATGATTGATATGGTGTTGGCTGGGGACAAACAGGGATATTGTTATCACTTGCCTGTGCTTGATGTAATTCAGTGTCCGTTAACGACCTTGTACTTGGCTCTGTTTTTATCGTTTTAACCGCTTTTGCTACATGAGTAGCTAAAACATTATGCGCTATACGAGCAATAAACGTTTTTACTGCTGAGTCGGCACGAAAACTTGGTAAAGCTCGCCAAATATTCAAAGCAATTTCTTGAAACAGCTCTTCCTGAATTGACGGCATAGCTTCGAAACCATTAATGATATGACGCAAAAGCTTTTCGTGCTCAGTGATCCAGTTAATAAATATATCTTGGTTGTTCAATGAATAACCCTGCTTTGGTTTAACTGCTTGGAAACAGTCTTTTTTTTATAGGCCAATTCTACTGGGTTATCCATTTTATACAACATAGACGCTGAGTGACTAACTCAACGACATTACAACTTTTTCTGAGGTTAGTCTTTTTGCTAAAATTAACACTAAGCCAACTGTCAGCACTATGGTTGCAACACTTGTGAATAATAAGGCATTCCAATCAATAGGTAAGCCTTTAAAAACGTCTTCCATTAATAGCGACTGTCCTGAAATAGGCATCCACTCAACCCAAGCAGGTTTGTCATCCATCATCATTAACGCAAAAGGGATAAAACTAGGTGCCATGATCAACATGGTGACTGTTGATTGCGCTTCTTTAAAACTTTTAGCTTGAAAGGCAAATAACAATTGTAATGACGCGGCTAAAAAGCAAATAGGAATTAACAATAACAATAAAATAACGAAGGTTTGAGCATCAATACTAAAAGTTGCCCCTATTTTGGTCAGATCAACAAAGTTCATCGCTATCGAGGTTAGTACCAACATTAATATAATAGAGATAATAGAAATTGAACTGGCACAACTTAACTTTGCTAATACTATTTTTAGCGTACTCACTGGCTGACACAATAGCATTTCTAAAACATTGCGCTCTCGCTCACCCGCACTTGAGTCAATAGCAACAGGCAAGCCTGACATAAATGCCGCCATCATTAAGTAGACGCCTAAAATCAAGGTGATCATCATGGCATTACTACTGGGTAGCGCCGTATCTTGTTCAAGCAATTTAATCGGCTGTAATAATTTAATATCAACACCGCGCACTAATAAACGCTTGTATCCAATAGCTAGCGAGTGTTGGTTAACCACATCTTTAATTCGACGAATAGGGGTTGATAATGATTTCTCATTGTAATCGGCCCGTAAAGTTAACTCTATTGGTTTACCTGCCGCCATATCCGCGGCAAAGGTGTCAGGAATAGTTAACTCAATGTTACGCTCATTCCAGTTACGTTCTTCGTCTTTTGGCACGTCACTAAAAGATAAAATATTTTCGTCTTTTAATGCTTCAATTAACTTAGGTGCATGTTGTTCACCACTGTACTTTACATATACCGCAGGGTTATCCACCGCTTCTTTAATCGCTACTTTTAGCATTACCATGATCATTACCGGCATTAATAATGCCATGCTCATTGCAACCATTAAGGCACGGCGATCACGAAAGGCCTCTTTAAATTCTTTCACCATTAAGGCTTTAAGCTGCATCATGCTGCTACTCCTTCATCTGAGCCGATTAGTTTTACAAACGCTTCTTCAAGTTGCTTTTCTCCGGCTAAATCACATAACTCTTGTGGTGTGCCTTGAGCGGCTAGCTTGCCATTTGAAACAATAATAACGCGATCACATAACGCCGCTACTTCTTGCATTACATGCGAAGAAAATAAAATACAGTGACCTTTCTCTTTAAATTTAGCTAAATGATTGCGCAATATACGTGTGCTCATTACATCTAAACCGCGAGTAGGTTCGTCAAGAACAAAGTTTTTTGGTTGATGTACGAGTGCTTGGGCTAATGTAACCTTCATTCTTTGACCTTGAGAGAAGCCTACTGTTTTACGGTGCGCTAGTTCTGTCATTTCTAGATCAATCAGTATTTGCTCAATAGCAGCGTGTTTATTGGCACCTTTCATTCCATGAATACTGGCGAAATAATCAATTTGTTCATAGGCGGTTAAGCGCTCGTATAAACCAAATTTATCAGGGAAAATACCTAACAGTTTACGTGCTTTAATGGGTTCTTCAGTAACTTTGATACCGTCAATTGTCGCATAGCCTTCATCGGCGCGTAATAAGCCATAAAGTGTGCGAAGGCAGGTAGTTTTACCAGCGCCATTAGGCCCCAATATGCCGGTAATTTCGCCATCTTTAGCAGTAAAAGACAATCCATCTAAGGCTTTAACCGTATTTTTCTTACTAACAAAACTTTTATGTAAGTTATTTACTTCGATCATGACTTATTCCTTTTCTTTGCTTGGCTTAGTTGGCATATCTAACATAGCTTTCGGCGTTTTTTGAGGTAATGCACCACCATTTAAGCCCACCATAAATGACTCAGCGGGAATCTCTTCCAAGCATGACTCGTCGAGTTCTGTTGGCTTTTGTTGCTCTAAAAACTCATTCACAATTTTAATACCACAAACAGTAGAGGCGACTATATGAGCATTGTTTTTAGAAATAATGTGATGGCTATTTGGCAAGTTTTCATGCGATTTTTCGCCATTACTGACAGGCGTAACGGGATCTAAATCGCCCGACATAACCAGGGTTGGAATATCAGCATCAACCGTTTGATAAAACGCTTCACTTGGCTGGTATTTAGGCCAGACAGAACACACCTTGGCGACCATATCTAAACTCATGCCTTTAGCAAAACTATTATCAGCGTCTGCGGTTTTCATCTCATTAGATATTCTTGGTAAATCTTCATTACAAACAATATTAAAGTGCAGACCAACATAAATGCCCATGCCACCTTCATTTTGCGCAATTAGCCCCGCCAAGGGTTTATAGTTACCTAAGTAAGCTTGGTGAATTAACAGCGGCACTAACCCACGTGTTTCCATGGAGTAAAGTTGCATTTGTAAGCTAGAAATAAATTTATCGTTACTGATGTTAAAAATGGTATTGGTGCCTAATCTTGGGTGTGCAATTTCAACGCTAGCCGGTGCTTGTGTTAAGCGCTCAACAACAACATTGAACTCTTTTAATAATGCTGGATATTGCGCCGCACAACTTTTCTCATTTTGGCAGTTACTCATTAACTTTTTAAAAGATTGCTCTGCACTTTTACCAAACAAGCCAATAGGTACTTCGATAGGACCAACACTGTCGAGTACTACACTCTTTAACGACTTTGGAAACATACGCATATACACTAAACCCGCACGTGTGCCATATGAACCGCCATAAATATGTATTTGCTTATGCCCAAGTGCAGCTCGAATGGCGTCGAAATCTCGAATGGCATTCTCTGAATTATACTGGCTTAAATCGCCACTAAGCTTTGCCACACATTGCTCAATATCAGCAATGGAAAACTCTTCAGGCAAACTAATGTATGGGTCAACCTCTAGTGAGTCTTCACATTGTAAGGGGTTAGACTTACCCGTACCGCGTTGGTCAACTAAAATTAAATCACGGGTTTTTCTGATCTCATTAAAACCACGATAAATCTGTGCAGACAGTTCAGCCGCTGCCTGGCCTGGGCCGCCAGCAAGAAACATGAGAGGGAGTTTTTCTTGGCTATTATCTATCGCCGGTAAAACGACAAAATTAATATCTACTTTTGCACCGTTAGGCTTGGCATAGTTTTCAGGAGTAGAATAAGTACCACATTGTACTTGCTGTCTAATGCCTTTTATATGACAACTCTCTAATAACAATTGTGGTTGTTCGATATCTTCAGCAAAAGCGCTGTTAGATAATGCGCTACTAGACAATGCAATAAGTAAGCTCGCGCTAAATAAAGCTTTCCAATTTATCTTCATTTTGACTTCCTTTTAAAATATTAACTACTTAACCTGAACTCTGAATAAGCACATTGATGGTGTAAATTTGTGATCTTCAACTTGATATAGCATTTACTTTACCACCTAAGCTTTTGATCCACTTGAGTATCAAACACTCATTATCCAGAGTTCAGGCTACTTAGTCTGAACAAGTTAGATTTTATTACACTTTTTTAAAATTAATTTTTTATCTGGACTATTTTATCTATTTTTTTATAAAAACTTATCTTACCAACACGGCTTAATTCCAAATGTATCGCGATATTTGCCTTCATGCTACTTGCACAATAAAACACATAAAATCGGGTTCATTAGGTAGCTAAAAGTGATTAAATTTAAAATAACTAGTGTTATTAACATCGAGTGTCACTAATCTGGCTTACTCATGAATATTGATATTGGTAATCTACATTCCACCTTAGGGTAAATAATTAGTGTATGCGTTAAAAACTATTAAACGAAATAATAGAATTAATCATTCACTTACTCTTAAAATAACGATAAAGTCTATTACAGCAATTAGCCGCAAAACAAGAGGATGACTGATGGAATTAAATCAGTGGGTAGATGAATTATTTGAAGTGTTTGATGAAGATAAGGACGGCGTCATCAATAGAAGTGAATTTGTTGAATTGATTGACTGCTTGTTACAAGATAAGGGCATTCGCATGTGTGAAACCATATTCAATCGTTTTGATAAAAATCATGATAACTCAATTTCCAAAGACGAGTTACGTGACATGGTTATAGACCTAGCATTATAACGCTTATTTGCGCTTATATTTTACTCGCATTTATAAGCGCAAATTTTCACGCTGATGTTTAATCTTTGGCATTTTTACAAGGTCAGTAAAGTACTGCCATAATTACTTACACTCATTCTCTTGTAGGTAAATTTACCCTATCTCGCCTATATTTAATTATTTTTCATCTACGCTAATAACTTAAGTTTTCCTTAGTTTCAGCTTTTCAAAACAGCTTACTTAATAGCGAAACACGGCTTTTTAAAAGAATATAGCTTCAAGCTATCGACAGTTTCATTAAGCTTTATTTATACATTCTTAATCTATCTTTATTGCTTAAAATCTCAAAAGGTCAGACCACTAGCATTTCATTTTATGGTTTGATATTATACTCGGCGTACACTTGTACACTGAAATAGGAATATTAAACATGCAAAATCAGGCTTACGGTTTAGCAGAAGAAATTATTAATGCGGTTAGTCATGGGCTAGCAGCATTACTCAGCGTTGCTGGCTTAACACTGCTAGTAACCTTAGCTTGGTTACAGGCTGATATGGTAAAGGTTGCAAGTTTTAGCGTTTATGGCATAAGCCTAGTTTTATTATTTAGCGCCTCAACCTTATATCATGCGTTATTACATGAAAAAGCGAAGCGCATTTTTAAACTACTCGATCATTGCGCGATTTATTTATTAATTGCTGGTACTTATACGCCACTGATGTTGGTCACATTAGCAGACGATATTGGCCCAATAGTACTCGCTATTATCTGGGTATTGGCAATCTTAGGTATTGTTTTTAAAGTTAAATTTGGCAGTAGATTTAAAAAGCTCTCATTGGCAACATACTTAGGCTTAGGCTTAATATCACTAACTTTTATTGATAAGTTAAATGATAAACTTGCCACTGAAGGCATGTTCTTACTCGCTTTAGGCGGGATAATTTATGGCTTAGGTACTATCTTCTATGTTAGAAAGAACGCAAAGTACAGCCATGCAATTTGGCACTTTTTTGTATTTTCTGCCGCTGTTTGTCACTTTTTTATGATATTTTTCTACGTACTTTAAAACCTATTTACTTTAAAACCTACGTACTTAAAACCTAAGTGCTTTAAAAAGTTAACTGCTGAATTTCACGCTAAAGTCAGCAGTTAAACAATACCATTATCCATTGATAACAACTGACGTTCAAAAACCAATAACGTATGAGCAAAACTTTTTTGCCCCAACCCCAAACGAAAATAATTGCCAGTCATACCAAACAATTCACTTGGCAGTAAAAGCACGCCACTTTCTTGAGTAACCTGAGCAGCCCATGATGTTATTGAGCTAATATTTTTTACTTCAACTAACGATAGCATACCTGCCTTAGGTGGTTGCCAGCCGAGCTTGTCTGAATGTCTGTCTATAAAAGCCTTGAACAGTGAAATATTATCGAGAATAGTCTGATTATTATTAGCTAAAATTTCGCTGCGATTTTGTAAGGCTAATACTGCTAACTTTTCGTCTATTTTAGAGCAACAAATAGAATTGACCGCTTTAATAGCTAGCAGCTGATCACGTAGTTTGTTATTTGGGGTAACAGCCCAGCCAATGCGAATGCCAGCTAAACCCAAACTTTTTGACATAACACCAACAACAATACTCTTTTGATAATCTAAGTAACGATGCGCTAACGCTAAACCATAATAATTGCTTGCTTGGGAGACGTCATCACTTAATAGGTAGCACTGATATTGTTGCGCCAATTGCAGTATTTCTTCAGCTAGCTCTGTAGCTATAACACTGCCCGTTGGGTTATGCGGCGAGTTCATCACTATAAGCTTAGTTTTATCGTTTACTGTACGTTTAAAATCATCAATATTGACTTGCCAATTATTATCAGCACAAAGTGGTATTTCCCTAACAATAACGCCCATCGACTTTGCCATGTTAACTAATGAAGGGTAGCTTGGTGTCATCACAACAATTTCATCTTCAGCACTGAGCAACGATTGATAAATAGCCGATAATGCTTCCTGTGCTCCGCAAAAGGTTATCGCGTTATCAACACCAATTTTACTTGTATGACTATTTAGCGCTTGATGAAAATTAATGATTTCTTGGCGCAATACTAGATCCCCCTGCAAAGGGGAATATTGCAGCAGAGTGTCACCTAAGTTAGCGTGTTGAGTATTGCTTTTATCTACTTTACTGTCCGCCAAAATACAGAGCTGGTTTAGTGTTAAAGCCTGAGCGGTAGAGTCACTTAAATTATATTTTGTATAACTCGCAAGGCTTTGGCTAAAAGCAATATGCTTTGGTAATGAGTGTGTCGTCATAACGAATAATTTATACGCAACAATTTGATGATATATTTTCTCATAACGCTCGCCATACACTAAGCTGGCATTGGCTAACATTAAAGTTACGTGCAGCATCAGCAATCACCCGGGTTAAGTCTGTCAGGAGAACTTGTTCAAAACTGTCTTGAAGCTCACTGGTTAACGCATCAATGCCTGATAAATTTTCGCCATTAACTTTTATACCACTTAGCCATTTAGACTTTTCTGTGATTTGTGTTTGAAAATTATAATCTGAAACTATAATCAATAAACCCGAAGTATTTAAACGACTAACAGCATTGGCCAATAAGCGTTTAGGATCATAACTTTGCTCTAGTGCATGCTGAATTAAAATAACATCATAATGATTAAATTTATCTTTTAAATTACCGCCATCAGCTTGACTAAACAGTATGCGTTCGCGATTTACTGCTGCCACTTTATCCGCTAAAAAAAGCTCATTAAATTGACAAATATCGCCTTCAATCGTATCGGTATAACGCACGCTACCGCCCGCTTGCAACTGCACGCCATGCTGTATTGTACGTGCAGAAAAATCCACGGCATCAATATGTTGAAAATACTGACTTAATTCAAAAGCCACTCGCCCGACACTACAACCTAAGTTCAACAAACGTTTAGCTGCATTGTTTTGCTTGGTTATTGCACTAACAACGTGTTGAGCTATTTGTTGTCCGTAGTTTTCAAAGCCAAGTTTGTTAGCACCAAAATAACAGTCAAGTTGCTGACAAATATCTTTACTGGTTTCATATTTATTAACACTGACTTGCCCGCTGCTAGGTTGCTTACTGGCAATATACCTAAAACCAGCATGCTGATAAAAGTGTCGCCTAAAAGCATAACGTGAAGAGGCTAAAGTTTCATTTCCGGTAGAAATCCAAGAGCCCCCTTTGATGAGATTGTGTTTGCCATCAAAAGTTGGCGTTGAAAAGTCGTCATAAAGTGGATGAACCTTGAAGCCAGAAAAGCCATCAATGGCTGACTCGGTCCATTGCCAGACATTACCAATAACATCGAAAAAATCACCATTTTTATATTGGTTAACCGGACAAGAAGAAGCAAAGTAGGCTAAATCAATATTGCCTGGCGTTTCATGCCATTGATGTTGATCTCCTTTAACTTGCTCACGTAAACAATACCACTGCGCTTCGGTAGGCAAACGAATGTAGTCGGCACTTTTGTGTTCTAACCATCGACAAAATGCTTTAGCTTCTAAACAATTAACTTCTACCGGCCAATCTAAGGGTAATGGCATTTCGTTTGCTAAGTTACGTTGGCTATATTTACCATTATTGTAGCGCCAGAATCTCGGCATTTTCGCTTGCGTATAGGCTAACCATGCTTGACCTTCTTCACACCAAAACTGCTTAGAGTGATAGCCATCAGCTTCAACAAATTCCATGTATTCTTGATTAGACACTAAAAACTTGCCGGCACTAAATGCTTCAACGTCAACGGTTTGTTGCCCATACTCATTATCCCAGCCAAAGGTACTGTCTGTTTGCTTTTTTCCTAAGTTTAAGGATTGTGCTTTCACAGAGACAAGTTCATTTGCTGGCGCACTCGATGAATGTATACAAGGTTGCCATTGCGCATTATTTGTTAGCCACTTTAATGGCAACATTCTCATGATCACCGAAGACGTTTCAAGGTGAATACGCTCATGTTCACAACCCATTAAAATAATCCACGCCAATGAGTCTTGAGTTATCGGTAAACTTAACTCCATGGTGTCGATTAAATTTAAAACTAAATTGTACACTTCCTGGCGATACGCTCTAACTTCATCAATGCTTGGCCAATCATAGTGTTCGCTGTTGAGATCATCCCAACTCATTTCGTCAACACCTACTGCACAAATAGCTTCTATTTGGTTGTTAACCCGTTGTGGAATAAACTTTCCTAAAATCAATTTATTGATATAAAAAGTCGCCGTATGTCCAAAATAAAACACTAATGGATGTCTTAGCGATTCAGGTCGTAAAAAGTAAGCTTCATCATCATTAATTAAAGAGAACAATGACTCGTAAGTCGACCAGGTATTTTTAAAGTAAGAGCTTAACTCTGCTCTTTTTTCCTTTATTGACGTTCCATTAAGAGTTGGCGTATTTAATTGATTTATCATGTAATATTCACTAAATTTTATTATCGTTTTACCGGTGTATTTAAATCAAAATATTTATGTAACGATACTCGGCGGTTGAAAAAGTGTTAAATAATACTGCTGTAATAATTGCCCAACGGTTAACTCGCTAGCGTTATTAAAGTTTAAGTTAAGGTTTAAATCTTCAATGTTAAAACTTGTCTTACAAATTACCTGATCAATACTGCGACTGAACCATTCACTGTTAGCAAATAATGAAATAGCACCAAGCGTATTATCCATATCATATAACGAACTCGGTAGCTGCCCATTTTCATTTTGGGCTTGCGCACCACTAATTGTGGTTTCATCAATAGCATCAATCACATTCAACAAAGCAAAAATCACATTTAAGTAAGGATTATAGTGCTCGCTTGATGCCCCTAATCTATGCTCTATGCGCGCTGTTTTGTGCCAGTTATTTTGACTAGCAATAACATTATTTTTATCATCATATAGTAAGGGCTCAACCCCCATTTTCTGATTATGTTTACCTATATCACGATAAAGCGCGATGCTGCCTTGATGACCACCTGACAGATCTACAGGTGAACATAGCTCTTCTGCCAAGCCATATTTAGATTTCAGTGCTAAGCGCTCAAAAGCTTCTTCCTCAGGTAAATAAATCAGGCTACAAGCTAAACTAGTGTTTAAAAAGTGCTGCTGCAAACGTTCAGCAAAATTACCTGATACCAACAAGTTATTTCCCGCTAAGTCTTGCACACTAACATTAATTTGAACCGCATTAGGTATATGAACCGCACGATTATCACCACTAAAGATATTCTCACATCCTGTAGCCAACTTGCCGTGATCACCCGCCCAAACCACAGGTTTGATAAGCGTTCTAGTAACCCCTTGTTCGGCAAATAATTTCGGTAGATAGTAAATAGCACGATGTAAATTTCTGGCTTCTTTTAATGGCGACTGACCATTAAAAAGAGAAATATACTCCCATTGATTACTCCAATATTCAGCCACTACCTCACCATCTATTCCCAGTGTTAATAGTTTTTTATTCACCTGGCTATAATCAAGGGTTTTATTTACTGGCTTTTGAAAACACCCTTCTAACTCAAAATGTATTAATGCACGAAACCTTCGCTGGTTAATATATTCTTGTAAACTTAAAATAATGGCTTCAGCAAGCCGATGTAAATTATTCATAATTGATAAATGTTTGAATTTTTAGTTTACGTTTAACCTGAAAAACTTAACTTTTCTGTACTTTGAACTAAACAGACAACAAGTTTTTTTATTAATGAGTGGTTATACGTAATGAAGATGATTTTGGATTAAAAAACATGAACTTGATTTTTTCCAGAGTGCTTTGCCTGGTAAAGCGCCTGATCGGCATTGATATATAATTGATTTATATCTTGGCATTGAGAAGATAATGCGGCAATTCCTATACTTACCGTAATCTTATCTTGCTGACCTTCAACCATAGTTGATGATGAAACTAATGCCAAAAATCGCTCTGCTATTTTTGTCGCTTCAAGCACCGTTGTTCTTGGTAGAATGCATAAAAACTCCTCACCACCAATACGTCCGAAGATATCTCCTTGACGAAAAACATCTCGGCCCACTTGAGCAACCTTTCTGATAACATCATCGCCCACAGGATGACCATAAGTATCATTTATTACTTTAAAATCATCAATATCTATTAACACAACTGTTGTGGAAAATTTATCAGGATCACGTCCTTGAATAGCTTCTTCTAAATATTCAAAAATGTAGCGTCGGTTAAATAACCCAGTTAAAGAGTCTTTTATCGACAATAAATGCATTTTTTTGTTGGTTTTATATTGAGCGACCATAACAACGATAACGATGAAAATAGCCGTAATTATAAAAATATTAAAATAGATTTGAATGACATTATCATTCTGTTGTTTTTCGAGCTCAAGCAGTTGAACTTGAGAACGTTTTTCTGCCAGGTTTTGTGCTATTTTATGACGCTCAACTTCCATCCTTGCTCTCACTTTTAAGAGTCTATCTGAAGAGTTTTTTATCAGTAAATCTGTATGTTCAATATGATATTTATTGAGCATATTGTAGCCAATATCATATTGCTTACGTGCATAAGCTAATACGCTAGATAGTTTTATCACTTCAAGTTGCCAAGTGGTGCCTATTAACTCTGGAATATTAGCAAAGATACTCGCTGCTTCAAAAATAGCTTCTTCAGCAGCGTCAAGTTGCCCTAGTTCAATCAAACAACTGGCTTTTCGTTTATATAATTCTGCATTGTAATCAATTACACCTTTAAGCTTCAAAGCTCTATTTATTATTGTAATCGCTTCAAGGCAGTCGCCCTTCTCTGCTAAGGTCATACCTAGGCCATATTCAGCAAAGAAATTGATATTGGCATTAGGGGTATAATTAATTTGTTGTTGATACTTTTCGAAATACTCAATGGCTAAGTCATACTTTTCCCAATAACGATAAGTTGAAGCTAAACCATAAATTGCTTCGGCAATATGAGCAGGATATTGTAAATTTTGATAGGCATCATAAGCTCTGTGGTAGTACTCTATTGATTTTTTATAATCATTTAAGTATCCGTAGATAGCACCATAAGTTTCATTAATTGAAGCAATTAAAAACTGATCTTTAAGCGCAAAAGCCTCAACATAAGCCTCTTGGATGTCGACGAGTGATGTGTCAAAGAGTTCGGTTAATGTTTTGGTGTAGGCAAGCTCTTGTTTAGTGTAGATATACAGCCTACTTAGTTTAGCTTCTTTAGCCTGCATTAAGCCTTTAGAGAGAGCGACACTAGATGATTTGTAATGACCATTTCTTCGGTCTATAAGCCCTTGATATAAACTTAAACGCGCTGTAATTTCCAACGGAGTTTTCGATGAAACTAACCCGCTCGCTAGAGTAACGGTATGACTAAAATCATCGTAAAAGTAAATTAAATTTTCTGTTTGTGCTTTGCGTACAAGCCACCACAGGTAGGTTAGTTCGTTATAAGATTGTGCTGCTGACTCTACAGCAATAATTTTTTGATAAGACTGCCAAGGTTTAAGGTAAATTTCATGTTCCATGTTTTCAAAATCAATAGTCTCATTCGCTATTGATGCTACAGAGAAGCTTAACAATATTATGACGATACTTACATAAATAGCTTGCAAAGCTTGATTCATAAAAGGCCCATGGAAAGAATATATATATACGAGTAAGTAAACTACCACAAAAATATAAAATGAACGATCAAAAATCATACACCATAACGAAATATCAAATAGCGTACATATTTAATAGTGCTCATAAATAAGAGTAAACCGTTTATGCAGTTACCTGAAACTGCTTTAATTCGGGATAATGAGCCATTGATTAACAGTACAAACAACAAAAAAATTAACCACTCGTGTTAAGCAACCACATTAGTTTTAAAACCAGTGAAATATAAATTTTATACTCTCGCGCCATAGTATCTGGCTAAAAAACTCATAATGGCTAAAACTAGCGAGTACTAATGAAATTGCTTAATCATTTTTCAGCAGTTGATTAAAACGTTTAACGTCAAAACCTTTCAGTATTTGATCGCCAACTTTTACAACAGGTACACCACGCAAATTCAACTTTGAAAATTCTTTTTGCCCGGCTGGCGTTTTTATATTACACAATCGAAAAGGAATATTTTTATCTTCCATATAGCGCTTAGCCGTTTGACAATGCGGGCAGTTACTCATGGTGTAGAGGATTATACGTTTCATAATAATAAATAATTATTGAAGGGGTTAATTGAGTTTAATTATCGCATATCTTAAAGTAAAAAATATGACCTTTTCCTGCGTTAAATAGATTAAATTGCTTGCCATTGTTTAGCGACTAAAACCTCACTTCGATGCAGCACTTGTGCTTCAAAAGTGTCACCAGAAACAACTTCACCCACACCTGCAGGTGTGCCGGTCATTACAATATCACCATCTTCAAGGGATATAAAAGATTGAATTTCAGTAAGAATTTCTTGCGGAGAGTATATCATTTTAGCAACAGAGCCAGACTGTCGACATTCGCCATTGATATATAAGGCTAATGCTAAATCATCGTCAATTATGTCTAATGTAACAAAGTCACTAAATAGTGCAGAGCCTGTGAACGATTTTGCACGTTCCCAAGGTAAACCTTTTGCTTTTAACTGAGATTGTAATGCTCTTTTAGTTAAGTCTAATCCTACAGCAACCGCGCAAAACTTGCCTTGCTTATACAGAAAACATAACTCTGCTTCATAATGCAGAGTTTCTTGATGATAAGAGCAAAGTTGTGCTGATATTGCAGCATTGGGTTTAATAAATAACACCATATTATCAGGAACTTCATTCCCAAGTTCACTGATATGTTCGACATAGTTACGCCCAACACAGACTATTTTAGATGGTGTAATATTACTATTAACAACTTTAACCGAATTCATTTGACAGCCCTTTCAAATAAGTTAAAGCACCATTCTAAAGCTTAATATGATCTATTTTCTATACTTTAACTAACTTTAATTCAGGTTTAGCGCCATTAACTGGCGGAACTTTAACAATGTCTGATACTCTTTGTTTTTGCTTAAAGCGATCAAAGTTAACGGTATCTAATCCTAATTGTTGACTCATTTTTACAAATGTTTGGTAATCTTCACGAGTAAAATCTTCATCTTCCCTGGTTAATAAACCATCAATATATGCACTATTGCCATTTAAAGCAAAATTAGCAACAGCTGAATATGGTTTACCAAAATCATCTACACGTATTGCGCGTACTGACTTTACTTCAAAAATCCATTTATCAATTTGAACGTAACGAGATAATGTTTCCGAGGAAGGTTGATCTTTCATGGGGGGGCCTTAAGTTAAGTAAAAAAACCGACTGTTTGGTTGGGAATAACGCAGACAGTCGAAAAAATAATCTATTAAGTCATAAGATAGCGACTATAGCAAAGTTTTTTTCATATTTGCTAAATACTGTTTAAATTCTTCTTTATTTATCTCTTTATCGCCATTTTCATCGATTTTAGCGAAGTTTTTCGTTAAAACATCGTTTTTAGCGACTTCTGCTGTACTTAATGTATTGCTCTTATCTTTATCGTAGTCGGCTACAAATTGAGAGAAAGATGCTGCTTTTTCAGCCACTTTAGGTAATGATTTAGTCATGTCGTTTCCGGCAAATACTAAACTTGAAACTAATGATGCAGCAATAACCGAAATTGAAAGTGTTTTTAAGCTAAAATTATTCATACCTGAATCCTTTATTTTTAATTAAGACAACATATATTTAATATGCCAAATGTGTCGTGTATAGAAATACGACTAACTCCGAAGGTATTGCACATGTCATGCCACAACATAACCACATGATTTTAAAGGAAATTAAAAAAAACAGACCTATATAAGTGTCACCATTAAGCAACAACTTATTGGAATAATTAAAATAACAAAGCTTCAAAAACGATTAAAACAAACAAAAACACCTTATTAACAACAACTTAAAAAACAAAGAACATTTAAACTTCTTTGTCTCCATTTTGAGACACCGTTGTTTTTTTCGCGTTTTTAGCTAACACTACATCAGTATTTTGATGGAAATGAGACCGGAATAGCCATTTTGGGGAATTTAATTACATTGTTCAGTCAAGCGCAAAAAAGGGCTTGGTCACTAAAAAGCTTATCAATAAAGTCATTAACCTTATTAGGGTTTGGCTTAGTGGCTTTACCTTTGGTTATCGCACTAATTTTTGGGGCTTCTCAAGTTAATACCTTAGCGAATAAAAGTGCCGAGGCCATCACCGATATTACAAAAATACAAGATCAACAACAATTACTCAAAAGCAGCCAAATAAAATTAGAAAGAAGCGCGGCACAATATTTAGTTTTGCGAGATCCTGTATTAGCCGAAAATTATCTTGAGCACAGTAGGCAAATATTGCACTTAACAGAACAACTTATGCAAACAAGCCAAGATAATACACTCAAACAACGACTAACTGAGTACGGGCAAACGATCACTTTGCTGATAGAAACAACAATACCTGCAGCAGCAAAAAAAACGCCTACCGACAGCTCACTACTAAAGCCATTACAGATTAAATTTAATACTTTGAATATACTGTACGAGAACATTACCCAGCGCAGTAATGAGCTTAATACAAGTTACATCAACAATATTAAGCAGGCAGCTCAAGCCGTGCGCGATATTATGATTCAAAGTTTAGTCATTATTCCTGTGAGTGTGCTCTTAGCTGCATTATTTATTTATTTAATTACTAGCCCACTTAAAACACTCACTAGTAATATTGTGCGTTTACAACAAGGAAACTTTGATCATGAAATTAACGTGCTCGGCTCGCCAGAAATTCAAGAAATCGCGCAAGCTTTAGAAAACATGCGCACACGTTTACAAGCGCTAGAGTTACAAAAATCAAGTTTCATCCGCCATATTTCACATGAATTAAAAACACCGTTAGCTGCCATTAGAGAAGGGACTGAGTTGCTATACGACAATAGTGTTGGTGAGTTAAATGCTGAACAACAAGAAATTTCACATATTATTAAAGACAGCGTATTTCGTTTACAGCAACATATTGAAGATTTACTCGATTTTAATATTGTACTCGACTCTACAAGCTTGCAAGACTCAGAGCTGATACAAATTAATGAAGTGGTATTGCAAGTAATCTCTGATCGAAAACTAGATATAAAACGAAGAAAACTTATTTTTACTAAACATTTAAATAACATTTCTTTGATAAGCAACAGAAAACAAATCGCTGTTATTATTGATAATATTTTATCTAACGCGATTAAATATTCTCCCGATGGTGGAGAAATAAACATATCTTCTTTGCTAATAAATGAGCAATTACAGCTTTGTATTAGTGATCAAGGCATAGGAATTGAAAAAGAAAACCAAAGCAAAATTTTTGATGCTTTTTACCAAGGCCCTCCACCGAAAACAAGCATTATAAAAGGTAGCGGATTAGGTTTAACCATAGTTAAAGAGCTATTATTACGACTCAATGGCAACATCGAAGTAATAAATACTCCTAACAACGCGCAAGGCACCACAATTCAAATAACATTGCCACGCGCTTTTCAACAAGAGGAACCAGCCTAATGACTAACACTCTGCCGCATTTTATATACAAAGCGCTAGTAGTTATGACGGTTATATTGTCATCAGGGTGTCAGCTCACTTCAAATAATATCAACTCACATTTAAGTTATGGTGAGTATTACCTCTCCTTGCAGCAACTTAACCAATTACAATTAACAGATGAAATAGAAAAACAGCAAGTGAGTATAGAACAAATACCTCAAGGGCCCGCTAACTACAATGCACAAATCAAACTATTGTTACTTTACAGCCACCCTAAGTCACCTATTTATAATAGCTTTCACGCTAAAGTGTTATTAAATCAATTAAAAGCTGAACAAGATAATGCCGCATTTGCATCTATAACTCCTGATGAACAAGCCTTTATTTCGTTACTGCATGATCAATTGAACCAACGACTGTTAATGAGAAATAGATTAATTTCTCAACATAAAGAACAACAAGAAAGCCTGCACAAAACAGCACAAATGCAACAACAACATGCCATAAAAATACAACAACGTTTAACTGAGCAAGTTAAGTTGTTAGAACAAACAATTAAGCAATTACAAGACATAGAACAAGCTATTGATAAACGAGATCAATAACTAAAAGTTAATGACGCTTTAACCATAAATTAGGTTTATTAATAGCGTTAATAATTTCATTCATTTAAGGACTGAGAATTACTCATGCCAGAAGTTGAGAAAATCCCCGTAAAAGTTGACAGTAAAATTTTAATTGTTGACGATGATCCAAGTTTGTTACGGTTACTCGGTATTCGTTTGTCTGCTGCGGGTTATCAAGTAGAGTCCGCCAAAAACGCTAAAATCGCCTTGGGGCGACTTGAGAGTTTTCATCCGCAATTAGTGATCAGCGATCTAAAAATGGAAGGTATGGACGGCATGGCTTTGTTTGAACAAATTAGAGCTAAGCATCCACATATACCGGTAATTATTATGACAGCTCATGGCACTATTCCTGATGCAATTAGTGCCACTAAACAAGGCGTATTTAGCTTTCTGACTAAACCTTTTGAAAGTAAAGAGCTACTCGACATAGTACAACAAGCTATTAGATTACAGCCAGCAGAGCTAAATTATAGCCAAGTAGATAGCCAATGGCGCGATAAAATTATTAGTCGCAGCACTATAATGGAGTCACTTTTACAACAAAGTAAGCAAGTAGCCAAAAGTGATTTTAGCTTACTCATTCACAGCCAAAGCGGCACAGGTAAAGAGTTATTAGCTAAAGCAATACATTTGGCTAGTCCACGGCATAAACAAACATTTACCGCCATTAATTGTGCAGCAATTCCTGAGCAATTATTAGAATCTGAATTATTTGGTCATACGAAAGGGGCTTTTACTGGAGCTGAAAAAAATCATATAGGATTATTTCAAGCAACAGATGGCGGCACCCTGTTTCTAGATGAAATTGGTGATATGCCGATGAACTTTCAGGTAAAGCTTTTACGAGCGTTACAAGAACGTGAAATTCGTCCTGTTGGCAGCACACAATCTATCAAGGTTGACGTTAGAGTTATTTCAGCAACACATAAAAACTTACAGCAAGCGATAATAGATAAAACTTTTCGTGAAGATTTATATTATCGCCTTAACGTCGTTGAGTTAGAGCTACCACCGCTAAGTGAACGAAGAGAAGATATTCCTTTACTGGCTCAGCATTTTTTGAGTAGATCTGCCGAACAATCGCATATCAATATTACTGGTTTTTCACAGGAGGCAATGGAAATACTGATCAGTGCAGCTTGGCCAGGTAACATTCGCCAATTGCAAAACGTTGTTGAACAAACCGTGGCCTTATCAAACGAGCCGTTAATCAGTGAAATGTTAGTAAAAAACGCCTTACGTGATAAAACCACGATTTTACCTTCATTTGTACAAGCCAGAGATAAATTTGAGCGTGACTACCTCGCTAAGCTCTTAAAAATAACCGCTGGAAATGTTTCGCAAGCAGCGAAAATAGCACAAAGAAATCGTACCGAATTTTACAAGTTACTTAACCGACATCATTTGTCGGCAGAAGCCTTTAGGGAAGAGTAGCAGCGACTTACCCGGCTATTAAACCAGCGAGTTAAAGGTCATGATCTTTTCAGGCTCATGACCTTTAACTATTTACACGCCATATTTTACAAGCCACTCAGGCGCGCCAATATTTAAAAAACATGCTAATTTATCGCCAATAGCTCAACATCAAAAATTAATAATGAGCCTGCAGAAATTTTACCTGTCGCGCTATTACCGTAGCCTAAAGCTGCTGGAATAAATAAGCGGGTTTTCTCTCCAACTACCATTAATTGCAAGCCTTCAGTCCAACCTTTAATCACCTGATTTAAGCCAAAACTTATCGGCTCATTTCTATCTACAGAACTATCGAAAACCGTACCGTCGAGTAACGTACCGTGATAATGCACTTTAACTTTTGAACTTGCCTTCGGGTGTATTTCGCCACTGCCTACTGATAACACCTGATACTGTAAGCCTGACTCTGTTTCCATCACACCTTCAACTTGTCGGTTTTTCGCTAAAAATTGCTCAGCTTCAATAGCATTTATTTTCGCTGCTTCTCGGTTAGCATTACTACGTACAAAGTAACTAACGATCAAAGCTAACACTATGATTAAAAATATATACTTAGTCATTTTATTCCTTAATTTTTATTCTTCGATTACGGTGTTTTCTGGTTATTACATTTTTGTTTTATTGTAACTTTTAAGCATCAAGCGGCAAGTTATTTATATCGATGTTGTTAACTTCAATCTCACTTAATTCTCGGCTTTCTCCGACAGTTAACTGGTTATCAAGCACTAAGTTACCAATAGCACATCGATGCAATGCAACTACAGGATTGCGAAAACGCCCAAACATACGTTTAATTTGATGATAACGCCCTTCAACAAGTTCAACCTGCGCTTGATAATCAGAAAGTATGGTTAACTTTGCAGGTTTAGTGGTTATATCCTCAAAGGCAAAGTACATACCATTTGCAAAAGCAGTTACATATTCTTCACTCAATTTATTGGCTAACGTAACAATATAACGTTTGGTCACTTTTTTTTCTGGTAACGTTAATCGTTCAGACCAGCGACTATCATTAGTCATCAAAACTAAGCCTGAAGTATTTAAATCAAGCCTACCCACAATATGTAGTTCGTTTTTGTAAGGAAATTCAAGTAGATCAATAACGGTTTTATGCTGCAAGTCTTTAGTTGCACTCACCACTCCAGTGGGCTTATGCAGCATAATATAATAGGCTGAATTATCTTGCAGCACTTTGCCATCTAATGAGATGTGACTGAAATTATCAATTATTTCATCTATGTCATGCGCTACAGCGCCGTTAATCAACACTCTATTTTGAGCCAACATCAGCCGCACATTTTTGCGACTGATCTGACAATGTTGTGCTAAAAACTTATCTAGCCGCGCTTTATTTAATGCCATAGTAAATGAAGCTTAAACCACACCGAATTAAGCCAAATCTTTAATAAGATGAATATCGCGTTGAGGAAATGGTATTTTAATATTGGCATTATCTAAAGTTAGATAAATCTCTTTATAAGCTTCATATTTTGCGCTATATAAGTTTTCTGTTGGCGTCCATAAACGTACGGCTATGTTAATTGAACTATCAGCGAAAGCATCAATACCAATCAAAGGCTTACGAGCTTTACTGACGATATCTAACTTGCCAAGGGCATCTTCAAGCATAGCCACAACTTCGAGTGGGTTTTCACTATAATCAATACCAACGGTTAACTCTAATAGTGAGTCATGTTTCGAGTTATGCAGCACTTCACCAACAATATGTTTGTTGGGAATCGTAATTTCTACATCGTCTTCATCCGTTAAAATTGTGTAGGCTAACAACACCTCTTTAACTAAACCTCGAACACCTTGTACTTGAATGGTATCACCAACAACAAAAGGTCGTATGATGATGATATTAAAGCCAGCCGCATAATTAGATAAAAGCCCTTGCAGAGCTAAACCAGCCCCTAATGAAATCGCACCTATAGCGGCAATAAATGGCGTTACGCTGATACCTAATTTACCCAGTGCAATAATACCTATCATCACAACGATTACCATTTTACTGGCATTAGCCAAAAAACGGCTCAAAGTAACATCAAGTTTGTGCTTTTCACATACTTTAAGCACCAAGTTCGCTATTTTCCCTGCAAACATGAAACCAATAATCAGAATAATTATTGCGCCAATAAGTTGAAAGCTATAATTAGTAAAAAATTCAACGATTATGTTGTAGATACGACCAACTTGGTCAATTTCGTTTTTAAGCAAGTTTGCAGGATCTAACGTGTTCATCACCTGTTCCGTTTTGCCTTCTGGGCTAGCTTCAGCCATAAATTTATTCCATTTAATGTTCATTTCTTAGTTTGTCTATAATACGACAATTTACCGGCTAATTTACAATATTATTAACATTAATCTCTGTATTAGTGCTTAAATGTTGATAATCTTAATGTCAAAAAATACTGCAAAAGCCAAAAATTTCAACATGTAGAAAAGTACCACCTCATAAATTAAGCAATCATTTTAAAAATCGTAATCTACTGAATATATTGATTTAAAAACTATAAGCCTTAATAAAATCACCAGTCTTAATTTACAAAAACTAAAAATGAAATTTAAAATAGAGGTTGATTACTTTTAAAAATTAAAGCTAGAATATAACCACGTTTAAGTAGTTTAAAAACTTAAACGTTTTGACTTGTCGGAGTGCCAAAGGGCTGAGATCGCGAAAGCGGGATCCGTAGAACCTGATTAGATTAACATCTGCGAAGGGAACAAGTAGTAGCTGCACAGGCAAAATTTATTTTTGCCTCGAAGGCTATTCCTCGTTACTACCCCATACAGCTCCGCCTAACTTTTATTTAATAAAAACAGGTGAGAGAACATGAGTTCAATTTCAAGACGCGAGCGTCGAAACCAAGCAACAGAGTTTTTAAAAAACGTTGCTGATCAATCTTTTCCAAATTCTGAAAAAGTTTACGTCACCGGAGAAATTCACGATATCAGTGTTGGCATGCGTGAAATAACCTTGTCTGATACTTTGATTAGTAACAATGAAAACAACCCGAGTTATGAGAAAAACCCACCGTTATGCGTTTACGATACTTCAGGAGTTTATACTGACAATGCCGTTAATGTTGACGTACATAAAGGTATTCCTCGCTTACGTGATAGCTGGATTGAAGCACGTAACGATGTTGAGTTTTTACCCAGAATAACCTCAACCTACAGCCAACAACGCTTAGCCGACGAAGGCCTAGACCATATTCGTTTTGAGCATTTACCGACAGTACGAAAGGCTAAAAAAGGTAAAAATGTTACCCAAATGCACTATGCCCGCCAAGGCATTATCACACCAGAAATGGAATATATCGCCATTCGCGAAAATATGAAACGCCAAGAAGTTAAAGACGATATGTTACTACAACAGCATCAAGGTCAGTCATTTGGCGCCAGCATTCCAGAGCAAATTACGCCTGAATTTGTTCGCGATGAAGTTGCTAGAGGCCGCGCCATAATCCCGGTTAACATCAACCATCCTGAAGTTGAACCTATGATCATCGGCAGAAATTTTTTGATCAAAGTAAATGCCAATATCGGCAACTCAGCAGTTACTTCTTCGATTGAAGAAGAAGTAGAAAAACTCGTTTGGTCAACTAAATGGGGCGCTGATACGGTAATGGATCTTTCTACTGGCCGTTATATCCACGAAACACGCGAATGGATACTGCGTAACTCTCCTGTTCCCATTGGCACCGTCCCTATTTATCAAGCGTTAGAAAAAGTTAATGGTATTGCTGAAGACCTAACATGGGAGATTTTTCGCGATACTTTAATTGAACAAGCTGAACAAGGTGTTGACTACTTCACAATTCATGCAGGTGTATTACTGCGTTATGTACCTATGACGGCTAAGCGCGTTACAGGCATTGTTTCGCGTGGCGGTTCAATCATGGCAAAGTGGTGTCTAGCCCACCACAAAGAAAACTTCCTCTACACTCATTTTGAAGATATCTGTGAAATTTTAAAAGCTTACGATGTTTCTTTCTCTTTGGGTGATGGACTGCGTCCAGGTTCAATTGCCGACGCCAATGATGAAGCACAATTTTCTGAATTACGTACGTTAGGTGAGCTAACAAAAATAGCCTGGAAACATGATGTTCAAACCATTATCGAAGGCCCAGGTCACGTACCTTTGCATATGATTGAACAAAACATGACAGAGCAACTTAAGCATTGCGGCGAAGCGCCCTTTTATACTTTAGGACCGCTGACCACAGATATTGCCCCCGGTTATGATCACATTACCTCAGGTATTGGCGCAGCTAATATTGGTTGGTATGGCTGTGCCATGCTTTGTTATGTAACACCTAAAGAGCATTTGGGTTTACCCAACAAAGAAGATGTTAAAGAAGGTTTAATAACTTATAAAATCGCGGCGCATGCTGGAGATTTAGCCAAAGGTCATCCGGGCGCGCAAATACGCGATAATGCCATGTCTAAAGCCCGTTTTGAGTTTCGTTGGTACGATCAATTCAACATAGGTTTAGATCCTGAAAAAGCACGTGCCTTTCACGACGAAACCTTGCCACAAGAATCAGGCAAAGTCGCCCATTTTTGCTCTATGTGTGGTCCTAAATTCTGCTCAATGAAGATTTCACAAGAAGTGCGAGATTATGCTGCGGGCCTGGACAATGAAGCTAACAGCGAACAACAGATTGAAATAAAGCTTTTGGATGAAACCATTAGTATTTCTGCACAAGGTATGGCGCAAAAGTCGGCTGAGTTCAAAGCCAGTGGTAGCGAGATTTATCAACCGATTGAAAAATCACTGAGTAATTAACCTTTATGCCAACCATCGCTATTATTGGCGCAGGCCTTATGGGCCGTTTGGTCGCTTTGTCGTTAAATCGACAAGGCTACCAAGTAACGCTATTCGATAAAGATCAGAAAAATGGTCAGCAAAGCGCTGCTTATGCGGCCGCTGGTTTATTAACGCCACTTGGCGAGGCGATGCACAGCCCTAGAAACATTGTTGAAATGGGCTTTGCTGCCTTAGCTTTATGGCCAAAATTACTTGCTACACTTTCTGGCTATAGTTTCTTTCAACAAACAGGAACCCTAGTGGTTAGTCATGAACAAGATATTATTAACTACCACAGATTAACGGGGTTTTTAGCGAATAACTATGCAAGCTATGCACAGCAACAGCTTAATCGGCAAGAGTTGTCGTCACTTGAGCCAGAACTAGCGCGTAAATTTTCGCAAGCGTTATATTTGCCTCAAGAAGGACAAATTGGAAATCGCAAATTACTACTGGCTTTACATCAACAATTAGTAACTGAAGGGGTTAAATGGTACAGCGAAACTGAAGTAACAAGCATACAATCAAGCAGTTTTGATACTGGCTGTAATATTGGTTTTCAACGCTATAACGACAGTAAAAATAGCCAAAAGCAATCATTTGATCTTGCTATTGATTGTCGAGGAGTTGGTGCAAAAAGATCATCGCTAACAAATCCTCTACACCATGCTCAACTCAATGCTCAACTCAATGCTCAATTAAGTGATTTACGCGCCGTTCGAGGTGAAATATTTCAACTTTTCACCACTGAAGTTAATCTTTCACGGCCGATCAGGCTTATGCATCCACGTTATCAAATTTATATCGCGCCAAAAGGTAAAGGCCATTTTGTCGTTGGCGCAACAGAAATTGAAAGTGACGACACGGCCCCAATGACCGTTCGTTCTGCCATGGAATTACTCAGTGCTGCTTATAGTGTCCACCCTGGCTTTGCCGAAGCTAATATTCGCCAGCATCTTAGTCAACTGCGCCCGGCATTTAGCGATAATCAACCCAAAATAATCTCAGATAATGCCTTAATTCAAGTCAATGGATTATATCGACACGGCTTCTTAATTGCTCCGGTAGTACTTGCCCAAGTATTAGAGCATGTTGAAAACATTATGCATAAACAAGAAAAGCCTTACGAAAATTACCGATACGCACATTGGCTACCAGTTAGCCAAGCTATCAAGGTTTAGGTTTAGGTTTAGGTTTAGGTTTAGGTTTATAAAAGTAATGATAAAGCTAACATTATTCTGTAGGTATTAAAGGAAGTTAGAAATGAAAATATATATTAATGGCGTTATTTTAGAGCTGCCTAATGCTTCAAAGCAAAGCTATATTGATCAAGTTTTAACAAACGTTTTACCGATAAATAAGCAACAGCAAAGTTTTGCTTTAGCGCTTAACGGCGAATTTATTGGTCGGGAAGACTATCAGCATACTGTGGTGAAAGATAACGATAGTATTGATGTGCTTTTCCCTATTGTTGGGGGTTAAGCTATGTCACTTAATATTTATGGTCAAACACTCAATAGTCGATTGTTAATTGGTTCGGCACTTTATCCTTCACCAGAGATAATGCAGCAAGCTATTTTAGCTAGCGGCTCACAAGTAGTTACGTTATCGCTAAAACGGCAGAACCCTTTAGCTCGCTCAGGCGAAAAAATTTGGCGCTACATTCAAGAAACGGTTGCACAAAATCAAGGTTTTCTCCTTCCTAATACAGCAGGCTGCAAAAGCGCTAAAGAAGCCATTACCTTAGCTAAAATGAGCCGCGAATTATTTCAAACAGACTGGATAAAGCTTGAAGTTATTGGCGATGATTATAACCTTCAACCTGATCCTATCGAGTTGTTAATTGCGACCGAGCAGCTACTTGCCGATGGCTTTAAAATATTACCTTACTGCACAGACGACCTAGTGATTTGCCAACGTTTATATGCCTTAGGTTGCCAAGTAATTATGCCTTGGGCATCACCCATTGGCACAGGTAAAGGTTTAATGAACCCTTATAATTTAACCAGTATTCGCCAGCGTTTACCTGAAGCAACATTAATACTTGATGCTGGCATAGGTAAACCCTCTGATGCTTGTATTGCCATGGAAATGGGCTTTGATGGCGTGCTACTTAACAGTGCAATCGCCCTTGCTGATAACCCTGTTTTAATGGCAAAAGCTTTCTCTAGTGCAATTTCAGCAGGAGAATCAGCCTACATTGCTGGCACGATGCCTGAACGCCAAACCGCCCACCCCAGCACGCCAACACTGGATACGCCATTTTGGCATCAACCGGAACATAGTTAATGAAATCAGAAGCTTCTGTAATGAACAATCATATATCTAAAAAGCCTATTATGTGGAGCATTTCGGGTGCCGATTGCTCAGGTGGCGCAGGCATTGCGGCTGATATTAAAACCGGCCATAACCTCGGCGTTGAGGTTTGCCATTTCATAACCGCGAATACGGTACAAAACTCATCGGTATTTTATTCAGTAAACCCTACTTCAGTTGATATTTTAGCCCAACAAGCACAAGCATTACGTTTTGACAAAGCACCAACCGTGATAAAAATTGGCCTCATCGCTAATGATGAACAAATAAACTGGTTAATATTATTACTAACTCAGCTTAAATCTCAATTACCAAACTTACTTGTGGTTTTTGACCCCGTGAGTAAAGCCAGTGTTGGTGAAAGTATGTCATTTTTCTCTACCGAGGCATTATCCTTACTTATGCCCTTAATTGATGTTATTACCCCCAACTTAAATGAAGCCAAAGCGTTATCTGCTCTCAGCGCTAAAAACTCAAATATTAAAACAAAGGAAATGGCAGAAAATATTTTACACTTAGGTTGTAACGCAGTGATTATTAAAGGCGGGCATGCTAGTCCTGCTAATACTAGCCAAGACGGGCACTGCACAGACCTATGTTTGCAAAAATTAGGTGCTAGCTCAACTCAGTTATTCACCTTGCAGTCGCCTAAAATCAACACAAATTATAGTCACGGTGGTGGCTGTAGTTTTGCTAGTGCATTAGCCAGTTTTTTAGCTCATGGGTATTTATTACGCGATGCTTTTACTCTAACAAAAGCGTTTATCAATCAGGGATTACTATTAGCACCTGACCGAGCTGACCATCAAACAAAAAATAATGATTACTACGGTGCATTTCAACAAGGTAAGTGGCCAACAAAAGCGAGTGTATTTCCACAAGTTATTAGCCCCGTTTATCAACAAATTGAATCATCCCAAGGCTTTAAGTCACTTGAGTTATCTGCAGATGAGAAACTCGGTCTATATCCAGTAGTAGATTCACTTTCATGGTTAGCCCTGTTATTACCACAAAACTTAAAAATAATTCAGCTAAGAATTAAAAGTGATGACATTAACTATTTAGAACCATTAATAGCAAAAGCCGTTGCGATGGCCCGTCTCTATAATTGCCGATTATTTATTAATGATCATTGGAAACTCGCCATTAAATACGGTGCATATGGGGTTCATATCGGCCAAGAAGATCTTCAAGATGCTGATTTATACGCTATTGCTAATGCAGGCTTACGTTTGGGTATTAGTACGCATGGTTGTTACGAATTTTTATTAGCAAAGCAACTGCGACCTTCATATCTTGCCATTGGCGCTATTTTCCCAACAAAAACCAAAAACATGACAGGGCAAATTCAAGGTCTAAAAAACTTAACGCAGATTTTATCACTCGCTGACACTATTCCTATCGTTGCCATTGGCGGCATCAATCAACAACGGCTAACACAGGTGTGGAGCACAGGCGTTAGTGCGATTGCCGTTGTTACGGCAATTACCCAAGCTCAGCAACCGTTGAGTGCAACTAAAGCGATGCAAGTAATGCTAGGCTGAATTGTGCTTTACTGAGTTGTGCTTTGTTAAACTCTGCTATATAAAGCCATGCCATGTAAAAGCGAGCCATGTAAAACATGGTCACCATTATGCTCTGGTCATTGAAATAACCTCTGGATGATTAATAAATTCATCCAGTTCATCTTGAGCATTAGGAAATTGTGCACGGTGTTTTTGCAATATAGCAATGGCATTATTCATCGCTATTTTACTATTTTCATCAACGCTTGTTCTTTCATGCTTAATTAAAGTAGGCGTTTGAGCCAACTTATCACGTATAGCATGCATATTTATTTTAGTGCCAGGGCAAGATTTACTGGTTTTATATCGCGATGGAATAATATTTTTTTCGGCTAATGTGTTTAACTCGCGATGGCCAATAACATTATCAACAGAAATGGAAAATTCTGACATCAAATCAGTTATCAAGTTGTAGAGGCTTTTATATTGAGCGGGGGTAAAATCTACTTTATCACCATGACCAACACAGCAAATACCTAAAGAGCAGCTGTTTAATCCTAAAGCATGTGCTCCCGATTTATTGGTTAATCGCCCAATTTCAACTGCTCCATCGGGTTTTTGGTCATGTTTGTCGTTTAAAATAACAAAGTGATAACCAATACCCGACCATCTGCGTGCCTTATGCCATGCGTCAATCATATCACGGTCACAGTTTCTACCCGTAAAAGCAGCCGTGTGAAGCACAATGTATTCTGGAAACATAGGATTTTCCTTATCATTGAAAGTCTTGTATTTAACAAGACAAAATTCATGAAAATGAAGAGAAATAAAACTACGCCTGAAACTATAAATATAAGCCTAAAATCGCCACATTTTGTTTTATACAACAAATCGCCACATTTTGTTTTATACAACAAATAAAAGTTTAGCTCCTTTTACCCACAAAACAATGTAAATTATAAGCCTCAATGCATATCAATTTAATTGCTAGCTTATTGGTAGGGCAAAGTCATTAAATGAAAATAGGATTATTCGCTTATAATTTTAAATACTAATTTTGTAGCTTAAATGAAGACAAGGTGTATAAAGGTGGAATTGAAATCAACGTTCGGATTGAGGCTAAACCGTGATGGCGCAGGCTACAGCAATGATTAAGTTTTAATTTCCCTCATGACCCTGATCTTGAACAGCACTTTTAATGCATAGACTTCAATAAAAAGTGTGAATATAAAAGGAGCTATTAATCTCATAACTCCTTATTTTAAAAGTATTGAAAATCCCAATAGCTATATTTAAGTCGGGTTATTTTCAAATAAACTTTGGTGCTTTAGGATAATCATTTCGACGTGTAATATATAAAATACAATCGCTTTGTCCTTTTTGTTCAAACTTACGTACCGACTCAATCGGAGTTGTAAAAGTATCGCCTTTAGATAATGTAAGTGTTTCGCCATCTACCGTTATATCTAGCTGCCCTTGCTGAACAAAAATAACCTCTTCCTCGTATCTAATATGCTCAGGCACTATCGCATCGCTTAGTAATTTTAACCCTCGCACGACAAAACCATGCGACCAGCTCAACTTACTTGCGGGTAAATCTTCACTCATATTTTTATCGCCAACTAATGCGACTTCTTCAACGCCATTAAACAGTGCTAAGCCAGTATTTTTTGACCATGAAAAAGTATCAGTTCTTTGTACAATTGACTCCATTTCCTCATCGCCAACAATACGATGCTCTGCAATTTGCGCGGCTGAAGTAACAGGCATAGGATGCTTACCTTCTGGTACTTTTTCTCCTAAGGTAGTATCTACTAAGCTGCCATCATCAAGCAGGATCAAACCATATTTTTCAGCAAGCTCAAAAACTTGAGGTGCCCATAACACGTTACCTGGGTCATCACTGCCTAAAACAGCATATAAATAAGCACTGCCCTCACCCACATTTTCGAAACCACGGAAAATGTCAGTTGGAATAGAAATAATATCACCTTCATTTAGTATGACTTTACCATCATCACCATTTACGCCACTCATAAAAGCCCATGTACCGCTATGTATAACAAAAAATTCTTCAGTTAAATGGCTATGTTGCGAATTTAAGCAGCCGGCAGGTTGGCGAGCGCCACCAATGTTAAAACCATGCGGTATCGAAATGTGTATATGTTGGTCAGGATTTTCAGCTACACCAGGCCCGATAAGTGTAAAGTTTTCTTTTTTATCACTGCCTGGGCTGCGCGTGTCAATAAAGGCATTGGTACATGGATTTAAATCATCATATCTAATCAGTCTATCTGCTAATGTCATCTTTTCTATCCTCTTATATTCACTTTCGTTGAGTCATTAAAATTAATGTTTTATGTCTATTACTTACTACTGAGTGATTAATGTGCCGTCCAACCGCCATCAACTTTAATGCTAGTGCCTGTGATCATCGACGCTAAGTCACTTAATAGAAAGGTGCAGCTATTAGCGATATCTTCTACTTTGGCTAAGCGGCCGAGGGGGATCATATTAAAAACAAAGTTTTTAAACGTTTCGTCTTCAAACATTGGCTCAGTCATTGGGGTTAATACAAAGGTAGGAGCGACAGTATTTACGCGAATATTATACTCGGCTAACTCAACAGCCATCGCTTTTGTAACGCCCTCTACCGCATGCTTACTCATACAATACAAAGTTCGACCGGGTGAGCCGACAAACCCCATTTGAGATGACATATTTACAATAGAAGCATATTTGCTTTGCTTCATCGGTGTAATCGCAGCTTGAGATATTTTATAAAGTGTTCGAATATTTAAATCGATCACCGCATCAATATTTTCACTGCTTTGCTCTTCCATAGCACCAACACGATTTATGCCGGCATTATTAACTAAACCATCTAATGTGGGTAATTCGCGTAACCTTTTATAAAAAGCATCACTTGTTACGTCCATCACCCAAGGTGTTATATTTTCAGGATAAAGTTCGGTTAGTTTATCTAAATCATTTTTTGTTCGTGCTACCGCAATAACATTAGCGCCATATTTAGCCGCCATAACCGCACAGCCCAAACCAATACCTTTACCTGCACCAGCAATTAATATCGTTTTACCTGTGAATAAGTTTTCATTAAAGCTCATAACATTTATCCTAAAATCAATTATTGCATTCGAAGTCATTATTACGTAGGATTTAGATAAGTTCAAGTTAATAAGTCGAATCTTTATTAATTAAGTCAAAATTAAAATCAAATAAACTGGAGATATTGAAATGATTAAATACCTAAAGAAAGGCAAGCAAGAAGAAGAAAAAAAAGATTTTTTACAATCAGTTAAAACAACAGTAGAAAACATTCTTGAAGATATTGAACAAGATGGTGATAAAGCCGTTGCAAAATACTCTGAAACGTTCGATAAGTGGAATCCGAAGTCATTCAGACTAACAAAGAAAGAAATTAAAGCCTGCTACGAAGAACTCGATGACAGTATCATAGAAGATATTAAATGGGCGCAAACGCAAGTTCGTAATTTCGCTCAAATTCAACGTGATTCGATGAAAGACGTGGAAGTAGAAACATTACCTGGCGTTATACTTGGTCATAAGCATATACCAATGGAAAGTGTGGGTTGTTATGTGCCAGGTGGTAAATATCCGTTAGTCGCCTCTGCTCACATGAGTGTAGTTACCGCTAAAGTTGCAGGTGTAAAACGTGTTATTGCGGCGGCTCCACCTTTTAATGGCAAACCATCTCCTGCCATTGTTGTTGCAATGGATTTAGCTGGTGCTGACGAAATTTATTGCTTTGGTGGCGTACAAGCAATAGCTGCCATGGCTATTGGAACAGAAACAATTGCCCCTGTTGATATGATTGTTGGCCCTGGCAATGCTTTTGTTGCTGAAGCAAAGCGCCAACTATTTGGTCGTGTAGGTATAGATTTATTTGCGGGTCCAACAGAAACATTAGTTATTGCCGATGAAAGTGTCGATGGAGAATTGTGTGCTGCTGACCTACTGGGTCAAGCTGAGCATGGTCCAACATCTCCAGCGATATTATTAACAAATAGTGAAAAACTGGCACGCGATACTATGGCTGAAGTAGAAAGACAATTAACTATTTTGCCAACAGGTGAAGTTGCAGGAGCTGCTTGGAAAGATCACGGTGAAGTGATTGTTTGTGATACCTACGAAGAAATGATTGAAGTTGCTAACGACTTAGCTTTTGAACACGTACAAATTATGACTGAAAATATCCCCTATTTTAAAGAGAACATGCGTAACTTTGGTGCACTTTTCTTAGGCCCAGAAACAAACGTATCTTATGGTGATAAGTGTATTGGTACAAACCATACACTTCCAACTCGTAAGGCGGCACGTTATACTGGCGGACTATGGGTTGGTAAGTTTATTAAAACCTGTACATTTCAAAGCGCTACAGAAGAAGCATCGGTTGTTGTTGGTGAATATTGTTCTAGACTTTGTGCTGTTGAAGGGTTTGCTGGCCATAAGGAGCAAGCTGATATTCGTTTAAGAAGATATAAAGGGTAAACATTGACTAAAAATAAAAAGGTTACTTCTTATGATGTCGCTCGCGAAGCGGGCGTATCTCAATCAGCTGTTTCACGAGTATTTAGACCGGGCTTAAGTGTCTCGGCAAAAACTCGTGAAAAAGTAACGGCCGTAGCGAATAAAATGGGTTATCGACCTAATGCCATCGCGAGAATGCTGATTACTAAACAGTCTGGTATGGTGGCGGTTATCGTTTCGTCTCGTGCGAATGAAAACTACCCTGAAGTACTTTCGCAAGTAAGCAAACAACTTGCGGCTCGTAATAAGCGAGTTTTATTATTTACTTTAGATGACGCTGAAGGTGTAGATGAGTTATTTGAACAAATCTGGACCTTCCAAGTTGATGGCGTTATTGCACTTGCTGCTCATTTTGAAAGCCAACGTTTGGCGCAATTTGAGCAACATAAAATACCCGTAGTGCTCTATAACCGCAATGTTCCTGATGCTTCAACCAATACCGTTTGTTGTAATCATGAACAAGGCATTAAGCAACTGCTTGCCGAATTAAAATTAAATAATCCTAAATCTTATTTAGTCCTTTCAGGCCCTAAAGACTCTGATGTTGCCAATGAACGTCGCGAAATCGCGCTTGATTTATTGCAAAAGTCTGGGGAACCAAATGTGCCTGTACTTTATGGCGACTATTCGTATCAATCGGGTAGAAACTGTATTGCCCAATGGTTGAAAAAAAATCCTGCGCCAGACGCGGTAATTTGCAGTAACGATACCATGGCGATTGGCGTAATTGACGAAATAAGAGAGAAACACAACATTCATATTCCAAACGATATGTCTGTTGTCGGCTTCGATGGGATCGCTTCATCATTTTGGCAAAGTTACCAAATAACTACCGTTAAACAACCGTTAGAGCAATTGGTAAAAGCAGCTGTAGACATGTTAATAGAACACATAGAAAACCCTGACTCGCCGCCTGAAGCTCGTGTATTAACGGGTACCTTAATTAAAGGGAATTCAGTAAAGCGACCGTAACTAGGTTATGTTGTTATGCCCACTTTGCCCATATTAATTTTACCCGGCACCTTATGTACAGGTGCCATGTTTAGTCATCAAATAACTCAACTCAGCCAATATAGTCATCAGATATCAGTTGTACAATTTACCGATGAAGCAACTTTGCCAGAAATGGCGGCAAGCGTAATAAAAGCAGCTGGTGATCAACCATGCGCTATTATTGGTTTCTCCATGGGCGGTATTGTTGCAGCCCAAGTCGCGAAAACTCACCCATATCTAATTGCTAAGCTCGCGTTAATTAATTCAAATTGCCATGCCGATCTTCCCGAAAGAAAAGCAGGAAGAGTTGAGCATATTAAGCAAGCCAATGCTGGTCAGCTTAGGCTATTAATAGAAAATACATTTATGCCTAATTACCTTTACCAACAAAAAGCAGAATATCAAAAAATTATTCTAGATATGGCTTTATCGCTTGGTGAAAAATGTTTTTCTGCGCAAGCAATGGCAATAGAAGATCGCCCAGACTCACTAGAAGTTCTACAAAGCCTTAAAGCGAACATACTGATTATTAGTGGTCTAGAAGATAAAATTTGCCCTGTTAAACACCAACTAATGATGCATAAAGCATTACCGACTAGCGAATTAGTATTACTTGAACAATGCGCGCACTTCTCGCCTTTAGAACAAGCAGAGAAAGTATCGCAAGCATTAATTCAATGGTATTCGTTGGGTTCAACTCAACAACATACACCAACTTAACATAAGGGATATAAAATGAACCTTAAACAAGCATTAGCAACAAAAAAGCCCTTACTCGGTACATTTATCAAAACGCCACATTTTCATAATACTGAAGTATTAGCCCATACTAATTTAGATGTTTTATGTTTAGATGCTGAACATGCCCCTTTTGACAGAGCAGATTTAGACACTTGTGTACTCGCGGCAAAGTCAAAACAAAAACCGGTCATTATTCGTATACCCGACAGTGAAAATGCCACTATTTTAAATGCTTTAGATCTAGGCGCTGACGGGGTTGTTATTCCTCATGTATTAAATGCTGAGCATGCTAAACGTATAGTAAAAAAATGTTTTTATGGACCAGACGGCAGAGGCTATGCTGGATCAACACGCTTTGCCGGTTATACCACTCATAAATTGCCCGACAACCTAGCCGCCAACAAAAATGAAACGTGCGTAATAGCGCAAATTGAAGACTTAGAGGCTATAGACGACATCGATGCTATTTGCCAAGTAGAAGGCATTGATTGTATTTTTATTGGCAGAATGGATTTAACGGTAGCATTACAACAAACAGACCCAAGCCACCCTGATGTAATAGCAGCCGTTGAAAAAGTTGTTGCTGCGACTAAGAAGTATAATAAAAATTGCGGTATGTTTGTTGGTAATTTGGCTGAACTTCCACTTTGGATAAAATCAGGTGTGAGCTTATTTTTATTAGGCTCTGATCATAGCTTTTTACTTAATGGCGCTAATCAATTGCAGCAGAGTTTTGAAAGCTCAATAGCAAAGTCAGCAGAATAGAATCTTAAACATTTCCTTATCGTATGAATAAAGCCCTTTCGGACTTTATTTATTCAGAGAAACTATTAATAACGTGCTTTATTAAACTCTTTCATTCTACCTAATACATCAACGCCAAGTTGATGATAAACATGTAATAAATCAACCAGTACCCAGTTTTCACGGATTAAGCCGTTTTCACAACGCCAAAAATCTAAGCTGCGCATGGTAATTTCTTGATTCGAGGGGGCAATACCTAACCAACCATCACCACTTACTTTCATGTGCATACCAGGCCACGCCGTAAAACCAACATACTCGCCATCAGCAAATAAGTAGCCTTGCCCAACATCACCTACACGATTAGGCAAAGCATTTAGAAAGGGAATTTGATGCCAATTTCGAAAGCCTTTAATACCACGGCCAGTGCCAATGCCTGATGGACCATACCAACTACATCTTGGATGCCAATATTTTTCAAGCTGCATAGCTTCAACACCACTGGTTGCATAATTGCCTAATGAATTACACATATCTCCCACTAACTTGCCACTGCGATTAGCAACTTCAATATTGTTTTCAATCGTTAAGCCGTCTTGCTTTGCAGGTGCAGGAACATGCCATTCACGCCCTAAACTTGGCGACATTGGCCATGCGTTAGCTTGCATCATAACTTCAGGAATATCCCAAATTGCCTGCATTTCCACAATTAAGCCGTTTTCTATACGATAAAATTCATGAAAGCGCATAGCTACTTGATGCCCCGTTGGGGGAATATCTAACCAACTGCTTTCAAAGCTTCCAGTGTAATATCCACAACACCCAACCCAATGGCTTCCCTCTTCACTAGTGCCTGCCATTACAATAGTTTCACGTCGTTCAAGGTCGGGGATTGCCCGTTGCAAAGGTTTATAAACATCCTCAAATAAACGATCGGGGCCTGATAAGGTTTCAAAAGGAAATGATAGTTGCAGCTTAGCATTTGGTGAAAAAATTTGCTTAATCGCTTGGCGTACAGCAACCTCGTTAAAGTTATACAATGATTCGCTAAACGGCTTAATTAGCTTTTTATTCGCATGACGTAAATCTTGCGGCATGGACACTCTCCTATGATGAAACAAATACGCTAATGAGATCGAAATATTATTATCAAAATACTATTATAAAAATATTGATGACTTCGAAGTCATTCAATGATAGCCTGAGTTCAAAGTAATTCAAGTAAAACTTATTTTAGTGGAGAAAAATTATGGTAACCGTTATTGATAAGTTGTATCAACAACTCAAGTCATCACCTAACAATATAGAGGCATATGTTCATGACCAAGTAGCATGGCGTGTTAGTGCGCCTGTTAATAACTTACTTGGTACAAACGAATTATTAACCTCGTATTGGCAGCCTTTAGTCAGCGCATTGCCCGATATAGAGCGCAAGCCATTTATTAACGTACAAAGTGAATATAACGGTAAAGAGTGGATTGCCAGTACCGGTTATTTTGTTGGCACCTTTAGTCAGCCACTTTGGGGAATACCTGCGAATAATAAAACACTTTATTTACGCTTTACCGAATTAGTAGAACTTGACGAAAATAAAATTAAACAGTGTTTTTTAATTATCGATTTTCTTGATGCAATGAACCAAGTGGGCGTTAATCCATTAAGAAAAAGCTTAGGCCATAGTGGGCTTATTATGCCGCCATCAACAATGGACGGTTTAAGCAGAGAAAAAACCAGCAAAGCTGAAGCCGAAAAATCTGAGCAACTGATACTTGATATGTTAGCCGAACTTGGTCGTTTTGACGGTAAATCGTTATCAAGCATGAAGTTAGAGAACTTTTGGCACCCCGACTTTATGTGGTACGGCCCAGCGGGTATAGGAACTACTCGTGGTATTGAGGGTTTTAGAAGGGATCACCAAGGGCCTTTTGTTTTTAGTTTTCCAGACAGGGATGTCGACCATAAAGCCACTTTGGTATCTGACGGTAACTATGTTGCAACAGGTGGTTGGCCTCATATGCACGGCACGCATAGTGTTGGTGGTTGGTTAGGTCTACCGCCTTGTAATAAACAACTATCGTTACGTGTGATGGATATTTGGCGTCGCGAAGGTGATTTACTTAAAGAGAACTGGGTTGCAATTGATATTATTGATATGTGTATGCAAATGGGTCTCGATGTATTTGCTATGATGAAAGAACAATTAGGTGATAACACTTAATTATTGATTAATCAGTGAATACTGGCTTTATCAAAAAAAGGAAGCTTACTAGGCTTCCTTTTTTAATGTCTTTGATTTAAATGCACTCAGCATTAAACCTATAAATTAGTGCTGCTAATATTGCCACTAGTTAAACCGATTAATCAGACCTAAACCTCGAGCTTAACTCGGGTTATTAATTTTTCGACTACGTTCTAAAATATCTAAACCTTGCTGCTTTAACCAATAAGGAATATCAATTAACACCCAGTTTTCCATTAACTTATCACCCTCTCTGCGATAAACATCAACCACTCGCATGTCGGCCCTAATGTTACCACCAGGTAATCCTAGAAATCCTCCAATAGGTGTACTGCTTAAGTTAGGCCAACCAAAGAAACAGGCATAGTTTCCTTCTGCGTATCGGCAAATATGGCCATTAAACACTTTATCTTTTAGTCCTTGCCTAAACGGGTACGAATGCTGCTCTTGAAATTTTGGAATAGTATAAGTTGCCCCAATGCCAGCAGGGCCATACCACACCATATCTTTAGCCCATGTTCTTTCCAAAATTTCAGGTGGATATGTGTCATTGCCAGTTTGATTAAGTTGAGATAAATCATCAATCATTTGGTTAAGTACAGCCATGGTTTTCTCAGCTTCTACAGGGTCTTTGTCGTCTAACTGAATACCATCATGAGTTCGCGGACCAGGATAAATAAATGAATGACCTGTTGCTTGAGGTAAAGGATTAATCCCCACTTGATGCATAACGCTGATAATGTCACAGAAAAAACCAGCACGAACTATTTTGCCGTTTTCTATACAGTTAAAATCTGCATAGCGCACCATAGCCACTCGCCCAGAGCGAGGTATGCCTAACCAATCTTTATCAAACTGCACCATAAAGTGCCCCATACTGGTTACCCAATTAGCACCATCGTTGCCACTAACACCAGCCATAAACACATCTTGTCTGCGTTGAATATTTTTAAAAGCATGCATAAAAGGCTGCCAAAACACCTCATTTATCGCTTGTGGGCCTTTTTGCTCGTTAAAAGGATGCACACCATACCATTGGCAATCATTACTCATATATTGAGTCAAAACATCGCCAACAGTTTCCGCTGAAGACTGCTCTAAAGCTTGGTAATACTCCAGTATTAAATTTTTATTTTGCTGTTCGTTTGTCATCATTACCCTCAATATTAGCGCTGTTATAAGTTTATAAATTACAATAAATTAGTTAGTTACATACAAACAAATTCCTACAGAATTTAGTTAACTCTAGAGCAAACCTTAACTTATTATCAATTTTTTAGATAATATCTGCTTTCATATTATTTTAAACAATGCTATGTTTAAATGACTTCGAAGTCAACGATGAATAATTAACAAAAAAAGACTTCTGTAAAAAAATAAAGAGAGATAGATATGACAGAGTTTGGAACGCTTAACTGGACTATTTTAATTGTTTATATTTTGGCAAACCTGCTATTAGGTTATGTTATCAGTAAAAAAGTCAGCACCGCTGATGACTTCTATCTAGGACAAAAAACCACTCCCTGGTGGGCAATTGGTATTTCAGTAATTGCTACCTACGTTAGTGCCATGACATTTCTAGGCGCGCCAGCCTGGGCATATAAAGATGGCTTGTCGGTTATAGCGATACACCTTAATTACCCATTAGTAATTATCGCCGTTATAACCTTCTTTTTTCCATTTTTCTACAACGCTGGAGTTGCCTCAATATACGAATACCAAGAAAAACGCTTTGGCAAGAAGGCACGTGCTTTAGTCTCAGGTATTTGGTTAATATCTCAAACTATGAGCTCGGCTGCAGTGCTTTACGCCACCTCTATTGTTTTAAGTTATATCACAGGTATTCCAGAAATAACCTCGATTATTATTGTTACCATTATTGCGCTTATTTACACCGTAATGGGGGGAATAACCGCGGTAATTTGGACTGACGTAATTCAGTCCGGCATATTATTGTTGGGTGCCGGTATTATTATGTATGCATTAATTGATAATAGCACCACACCCGTGATGGAAAGCTTAGCTCAACTAAAAGCAGAGGGTAAAACTAACCCGCTTAACTTTGATTTCGACTTCAGTAATGTAACAACCGTTTGGTCAGGTATTTTAGCCATGACGCTTTATCATATTACGGTTTATGGTACCAACCAAATGATGGTACAGCGTACCTTAGCGGCTAAAAATATTGGTGACGCGAAAAAGTCGTACTTGTTAATGGGTTTCTTAGCTTTCTTTGTATATTTCTTCTTTATTATTATGGGGATACTATTTTATAACTATTACCAAGGTAAAACTTTTGAAAATGAAAACACCATTATTTTAGAGTTTGCTTCTCAGTATGGTATGCCTGGTTTAATGGGTATTATCGCCGCAGCGGTTATGGCTGCATCAATGTCGAGTTTAGACTCCGCATTCAACTCATTATCTACAGTTTCAACCCTAGATTTTTATAAAAAATACTACAAGCCGAATGAATCAGACAAACACTATTTGAATGTTTCACGTGTCTTCACTCTTTTTTGGGCCACTATTATTATCTTCCCTGCCATTATGTATCACTTGCATAGCACAGGCTCTATTTTAGAAGTGTTAAGTAAAGTAGGTTCGTATTTTGTTGGTGCGCAATTAGGTATGTTTGGCTTAGGCTTTTTCTCTAAACATGCGACAGAACGTGGTTTATTAGTAGGCACATTAGTGGGTGTATTAGCAGTAGCTTACACCGCTATTTACACTGATATTGCATGGCCTTGGTACGCTGCTATTGGTGCGTTTGTTAATGTGGTAGTAACCATTATTGCTAGCTTAGTTATCGATGGAAAACAAAAAGATTACTCGCCGTATACCATTAAAGGTCAAATCAAAGCGTTTGCCGATAGTGGCTCTGCAGAAAAAGAAAACGGCTGGTATTTAGTTCCAGGTAAAGTAGACAAAGTATGTTATGCGCTATTTGGTTTCTTTATTTTCACATTAGTATTTTTGTTCTCTTTTGAACTATTTATTTAACCAAACGAGTTAATATTATGAGTTTTAAACTAAATAACAACATCACACAGGTTCATTGGCAGCCTTTAACTAAGCTTTTAGATCCAACAGGTGTAAAGCAACAAACACTCGCGGGCTTTGATGAGGAATTCGTTGATATTGTTGATTATATTATTCGTATAACCCACCGTATTTGGGAACAGAAAAATGTTGGGCTGTGCTATAAGTATTACAGTGATATTTGCCCTGTTTTCACTTTAGGTGCTTACTCAGAGTGTGTTGAGCAAGTGGTTCAAGGTACCTTAAAAACCATTGCAGCCTTTCCAGACAGAAGCCTTATTGGTGAAAATGTAATTTGGAAAGAAGAAAGCGATGGCACCTATTATTCATCGCACCTAATCACCAGTATTATGACCAATACGGGTAACTCTGATTTTGGTTTATCTACAGATAAAACAGGCAGAGTTACTACGATTGCTGATTGTGTTTGTTTTGAAAACCAAATAGTTAAAGAGTGGTTGGTAAGAGATAATAGTTTTCTTATTAGCCAGTTGGGCATTGATTTAATTGATGCTGCCATTAACTTTTCAGCTCTGCAGCCGAATGATACCTTCAACGAATGGTATCAAAGTGAATATACCCGAGTGGTTAACACTGAGCATAGAAAAGAACTAGAGTGCATAAACTATAATTGGACTACCGATAACTTTGTGCAAGCTTGGGCACAAACCTTATTTAATCAAAAGCAGTTTTCAACATTAACGCAGTTTTATCATGTTGCCGCATCGCACCAATGGCCTGGTGGTCGTCAATCGACTGGGCTTGCACAAATTAGTGGCACGCTTATTCAATGGCTATCACAATGTCCTAATGCCAAAATGACCGTAGATCACACGGCTGTTGTAGGCTTCGACGAAAACACCATAGATATTGCTATTAGATGGTCTGTTGCCGGTAACTTTAACCCGCACATTGAGCGTTTAGCACAGTTAAAAGGCCAACGTTATTTTGTTTTGGGCTGTACTCACCTGCGAGTAAAAAACCAAAAAATAATAAAAGAAGTCACCGTTTTTGACGAAATTGCTTTATACGCCAATATTATTCGTGAATCGGGGCAATCGCTCCCATTATTAGCGCAAGGAGCATAGCCATGTTTAATCAACTTATCGAGTTATACACTAAGGGTGATTTAGCGCAATTATCCGCTAACATTCTCCACAGCACAGCTTGGAAACAGCATGATTTTACGGCATATGGAAATATGCAAATTGAAAAATTATGGCTTAAAAGTATTGAGCAATTTGGTTTTTTAACCGTAACCGAGCGCCAAGAAATACAAGGCGAGCAGTTTTCAGCACTTTATATTGAATTGTCAGACCAAGTTAAAAGTGAAAAGGTCTCAATTGCCTTTTTCTTTGAGCATAATAATTTACATATTAAAAAGTTACACTGCGTTGTAGATACCTTAGCTTTGGCAAGGTTATTACAGCAAGATGTTGCCACTATAATGCAAGCATTACCGGCGTCAGACCCTTTATTGCTGAGTCAATTTGACCATCAATTACATCCGAAAAGCTATCATGCTACGCCTGATGATATTACTGACTTACCTGATAATGTGAAAAGCACGGTGAATAAATGGTGGAATATCTGGCAAGAAAAACAACTCGCCAACTTCGATAAAATTTATCACAACAATGCCTCAATACAACTTGCAGGTTTTGGTAAGAATGAAGGTTTTAATCAGCTAAGAAGCTTTCATTTAAAATTACATAACAGAATGAATCGCAGTTATTGCCAGTTAGAAAACGTAGCCTTTGATGAAGCGAAAAATTCAGTCGCACTTAAGTGGCATGTTGATGGCGACTATATTGATAATGGCGTTATTAAACGTATTAGATTGCCGTTTATTTCTATTATCACCATTAGCGAAGGGCTTGTAGTAAAAGAATACCTACAAGCTGATTGGCTAGCACTTTGTAAACAATACAAAGTAAGTTATCCGTTTGTTTAAATATTAATTAAATTCTCTCTGAGGTGAAGTAAAACACTACCTCAGCGCTTTAAACATTAAGTTACCTTAGTTAATAGCTTAGGTAACTTTTTATTATCCCAACTATAAAACTTACTCTACGTTTACATCACAAGCTCCTAACCTGTAAAGTATACACAAGCTGCTTATAGTGCTTAAAATGCAGAGTAATCCAATTTTTTGATCCCCTTTAAAGTTGTGTAAATTCATGACCAGTAACATAAGTTACTTAAAGCAGTGGTTACAAGACAAACACTGCTAGGCCGAATAGCACAATCAATTAGATAAACGCTTATTAGCAACTATTAAGGCATTTTACTCGCTTATATTACGTGTATTCGTTGAATTTAATGTGGCCTATATTGAATAGTAATGGCCATTGGTCATAGCCAAAAATACTTCTAAGCTAACGATTAAAATAGTCTTTGAGCTAATCATTTACCTAACATTTTACCTAATCATTGACCTAGCCTTTAACCTTTAACCTCATCAGGTACATAAAATTACAGCGTAACTAAATACCCTTGGGTATTATGCCGTATATACCCAAACTACTTAAGGTATCCATTTTTTAGACATAAAAAAACCGTAGAAGCATCTACGGTTTTAAATCTAAGCTTGAATAACCTTTAGCAAATTAAAAGGTATATTTAAGGCTAGCACCCCAAGTTCGAGGATCATTCCAGTTAGCTTGTACTGAGTTTATTGGTTGTGCATCAACAATTTGAGAATGAACAACAGCACGTGTTAGCACTTCTTCATCAGTTAAGTTTTTAACAAAGAAGTCTACTTGAACATCATCGTTAATTAACCAAGTTAATCGTGCATCTACAATGGCATGAGCATCAACTTTCGTTTCAGGTGTATTAACATCAAAAGCATAATATTCGTCTGAATAAGTTATTTGAACATGTGGAATTAACGCACCGCCATTACTTAAGCCAAATTCATAGTTTGCCGCTAAACCAACCGTATATTCTGGTGCCATCGCAGGAGACCAACCAGCAAAACTAAATTGGCTGTTATTATCATTAATATCCTGACGGCCTTCAAAATTACCTAATCCTAATAACGGACGTAATTGATCATTACCCACTGCGTAATCATCCGAGAACTCAGCATCTAACCAAGTAAAAGTACCTGTAACGGCTAAATTATCGATAGGGTACCATTGCATATCAAGTTCAATACCTTTGGTATCAATACCACCACCATTTTCATAATATTCAAAGCTCTGCGTTGCGCCTGCTTCTACACACTCTAAAACAGTATCTGTAGTGGTAGTATCGCTACAAGCAACAGCAAATAGTTGCGCTTTTACATCATCATATTCGTTAATAAAAGCCGATATATTTAAACGCATGTCACCATCAAGCAATGTGCTTTTCATACCTATTTCATAAGACATAACTTCTTCATTGTCATAAAGTGGATCAGCGCCACGAGAAACAACTCGACTATCGTTTGCTCCACCTGTTCTTATGCCTGTGGCAGCCGACGCATACAACATTAAGTCATCATTCTTATCAAATTCAAGGGCCGCTTTCCACAATACTGCTGAGTCATCCCAATCAGGAATAGTATCGCCAGTGAACGACTTTTCATCTTTGTTATAACGTAAACCACCTACTAAACGTAAGTCATCAGATAGTTCATAACGAAGTTGTCCAAACACAGCAATTGAGTCAGAAGTATGAGGGTCATGATCTGGATTACCCCAGCTAGGTACAACAACTGAATCTGCTACGCCATTGCCGGTTGTATCTGTGCTCGACAGCCATTCCCAATCAGCTTCTTGATCGAAATAATATAAACCTGCAATCCACTGCAACGGACCTTCATGATTTGATGAAACTTGTAACTCAGTTGATATTGTTTTTTGATCATCTTGGCGACCAAAACCACCAACAAAATCTAAACCACCATCGCTGTAATCATTATCATAAAACTGCTTACCGCTGAGTTCTGAATAGTTAGATGTCCATTTAAAATCAGCTGAGTCGGTATACCATTCTAAAATAGCCGTTGCTGAAAATGCCTCTTGTTTATCTAACGACATTGCATTTCGATATACATCGTACGGACCTTCATCATTACGCTCTACATCGTCTCGCTGATAAATATGACCTGGCGTAACCGTTGCGTTAGGGTTATAAACACCTGGACTAGTTTCAGTAAGTGAATAACCAGCAATTTGTTGATAACCCCAAATAGCTTCAGAGTTAGCGTCTTTTTTCGAATAATCTAATCTAAAAGTTGCGTTAAAACTATCACTTGGCTCATAGCGTGTGATAGAGCGAGCATAAAATGAATTTTTTTCACGCAAGTCATCAGAAGGTCCAGCTATAACATGATTTTCAATAAAACCGTCATGTCTATCTGAAGCAACAACAATTCGAGTTGCTAAGTTATCAGCTAAAGGAATATTTAATACACCTTCATACGCACTACGATTATATGACCCCGTAGTTATTTTAATATTACCTTCAACTTCATCCATATTTGGGCGATTAGTAATAACATTAATACTACCGGCAAATGTATTACGGCCATACAACGTACCTTGTGGGCCACGTAAAACTTCTATGCGCTCAATATCAACAAAAGCGCCCATGCCAGCAGTTGTTGTAGGAACATAGATACCATCTTGGAAAATACCGACAATTTGTTCCGCAATACCTGTGCCGGCAACACCTACTTCATTCGTTCTAGCGCCACGCATAGCAGGCCTAACTTCTCCACCTGAGCTACCTACTTTTAATCCGGGAACAACCTGCTGCAACCCTGTTATATCAATAATTCCTGCACGTTCAACATCATCCGCTCCCAATGCAGTAATAGAAGAAGATACCTCTTGAAGATCTTGTGAATGGCGGTTAGCTGTAACCATTATTCTTTCAATTTTATCAGTGGCTTCTGTGTTTTTTTCTTCTGCTGCAATTGCAGATTGGCTTATACATGCATTGACAATAGCTAATGCAATAACCGATTTAACAAGCTTTTTTGATGTAACTGGCTTCATGGTAAATCCCCTTCCTTCATTTAAAGAAATAAATGCTTATATTGTTTTAGTTGTGAATTAATGTTGCTTAAATAATCTTCATTTCCATATTTGTACTTCGAAATCATTTTGATGTCAACCAAAATTGAAAGAGGTGAATATATTTCAACTGTAACTAAATAGTAAATTGAAAGACCACAAGCTAAAACCCAATGACCTACAAGGATATAAAACCAACAGAAAAATAAATATAAAAACATAAATATCAGATAGTTAATCACATAAAAATAAAATACAAAAGGATTTAACGACTATTAAAAATAGTCTTACCACAAAAATAAAGATGAATTTAATAATAAAAAAATAAAATGACTACGAAGTACTGTTTTGGTTTTTTTAGTAGTTTTAATAGTAAATAAAGGTGTGAATAAATTAAGAGGTTTCAAAGAGAAGTTGAATACTAAAAACTAATGACTAAATTAAATTAAGCATCAAAGAAGAGTTGGGAGGCGGCAATCACACCGAATGTAAGCTGTATCAACTTCGCCTTTATCTGGCATATAGAGCGATTAAATTAAAGTATAAAACAGAGTAGGAACTAAACTAAAAATGCATGTCACCTGAAAGTATTCACATGAATGCTTTTATGAATGCACCATTATTCAACATGTTAAACTATTATTTTATCAATGCATTAAACGGTAAAAGACTCTCTAGATACCTCAGAAAGTTTTCGAAGCGCAATGTTTAACAAACAATCAGCGCTTATATCACAGATGAAGATCAGGTCCGATAAAGCACTTTAATCACATGCCAACCGAATTTAGTTTTAACAAGGTGAGGTTCTAATATTGCCCCACTAAAAGCAACTTTATCAAACTGAGGTACCATTTGGCCGCGTTTAAACTCGCCCAAATCACCACCCTTTTTACCTGAAGGACACGTTGAATGTTTCTTAGCTAAGGTTTGAAACTTAGCTCCTTTACCTAATTGCTTAATAATATCTTCTGCAATTTCTTTGTGCTTAACCAATATGTGAAGTGCGTGCGCTGTAGCTGCCATGTAAAGCCTTTTTAATACTCTGTGATAAATACGCATATTATAGCGGTTCATTAATTATTGTTAATATAATCTTTTAGACATAAAAAAACCCCGACTCTTTCGAATCAGGGCTTTATAAATGATGGTACCAGCGGTCGGACTCGAACCGACACGTCTCGCGACAGGGGATTTTGAATCCCCCGTGTATACCAATTTCACCACGCTGGCATAGGCTTTACGCCCGTTTTGCAATTTGCAAAGAAGTCATTTTTTACTTAAAAGCTGATTTCTTTGAAAACTTTCTTTGAAAACTAGTTTTCTAACAATTTCTAGATACTTTTTAAACACTCTGTAAGCAAGAGTTCTTCAATAATGTAAACATCAATGAAGAGGCAGGCATTATACGAAAAATTGCTCCGTTGGCAATAGTTTTTCTTTTTATTATCACTGAGTGCTGTTTATTTGTTCATGAGGCACTAATAGCTGCAGATATCATTTCTTTTTCTACCCACAACCTTGCCTCGAATGCATTATCAAAAAAACCGTATTTAAACCCTGCAGCGCGATACATTTTGCTGAATAAATTCTCAGCTAGAAGTGAAGTTGTGCAATGTTCTAGATTCACAGCAACGATTTTCGATTGACTATGGCGGATAAAGTTTATGTGGTACTCAAGCGTAGACTCTACACTAAGTGCCTCACCTTTAAGGGATAAAATAACACCATAAGTGTGTGGGTCTACTTGTGTTAATGCCCAAAGTAGCTTTTGGTGAAGATGATCTAAATACTCGATATTCCACGGACCTTTCGCCTCAATATAGATAATATTATCTTCTATTGAGAACTTTAGTGTGCCATGTGGTGCAAGGTTAGCCATTATTTATTCATCTCTAATCTCATTAACTAAGCACCTTAAGTATGCACTAATATATAAATTAACCACTATTACTTATACTTTTATATGCCTTTTGTTAGACTATCGCAAATTTTTCTATTGATTTAGCTATGTCATTAACTTCTTATACAACTTTTCCGCGTGCAGGCTTTCGTCGCCGTGTAGCTTCATGGCTTTATGACGCTTTACTTGCGATAGCCGTTTATATGACCGCTGGTGCAGCTTCTTTTTTAATTATTTCTTTATTGGTGCATTTTGGTGTTTTTGATTTACAAGGTCATCAGCATTTAAGCGACACCATCAGAAATACCTCATGGTTACTTTGGCCAAATGAGTTATGGAAACTAGGTTGGGTCTCACTGTTTTTTATCTGGTTTTGGGCTAAAAGTGGACAAACCTTGGGCATGAAAGCGTGGCGTTTGAGGGTACAAAACCAAGACGGTAGCTTGATCAGCAAAACCACTGGCTTAAAGCGCTTACTGCCAACGCTCTTTGGGTTAGGTAATTTTACCGTTTTAGTGGATAGAAAAAACAAATTGAGTTTGCAAGATCGAATGACCAGTACTGAAGTAGTGCTTTTAACACTTGAGGCAAATCGCGGTAGGCTTTAATTAATATTAATGCTGTGTGTAAAAGTTTCGAGATGAATATTTTTTATTATTCATCTCGAAGCCATTCTAAGTTGATATTTTGTAACTTAAGCGGCTAAATTGTTACTAGCTTGCCCGTCTATTCATTAAATAAAGCGCAATACTGACAAAGATAATACTGGGCATAAAAGCGCCAAATATTGCCGGGAGCTGATAAACTAAACTCAGCGAGCCTAGTACTTCGTTAACAATAAAGAATAAAATCCCCGTTGCTACACCCATCATAATTCTAGCGCCCATAGAAACCGAACGCAGTGGTCCAAAGATAAAAGATAGTGCCACTAATAGCATTACCGCTAAGGTAATGGGTTGTGCTATTTTGCGCCAAAATGCTAATAAGTAACGACTTGGATCTTGTTTGTTCGCGTCTAAGTAGTCTAAATAGTCACTTAAGCCTCGAAGCGATAATGATTCAGGTTTTACGGTAACAACACCGAGTTTGTCTGGGGTTAAGGTTGAATCCCAAGACATAGCATCTTGGCTTTCTTTGGTTATTTCTTTTTCGCTAATTTGGGTTTCTATTACATTGCGCAGTTGCCAAGCATCTTTTTGGTAAATTGCGCTACTGGCCGATACCCAGCTAGATAATTTAAGCTGTTCATCAAAACGGTATATTTGAATATCTTTTAGAGAGCCTTGATCTTGCACTTCACCGATATGAACAAAGTAGTCGCCGTCTTTCGCCCAAGTACCAGCGTCAGATGAGATCAAACTTCCGCCTGAAATCGCCTGAGCACGCACTTGTCGTGCAGCTGCTTCGCCTTGCGGAGCTAACCATTCGCCAACAGCCATGCTTACTACTATCAATAATAAAGCCGATCTCATTACTGATTTAATAATATCTAAACGCGAAAGCCCTGCCGCTTGCATTACAATTAATTCGCTACTACTTGCCATCATCCCCATGCCTATTAAGCCACCAATTAAGGCCGACATAGGAAAGAATAACGAGATATCTTGTGGAATAGCATAAAGCACATAAAGCGCAGCATGCGCTAAATCATAATTGCCTTTACCAACAGACTTCATTTGCTCAACAAACTTGATAATACCACTTAAACTAACAAATACGGCTAGGGTAAGAAACGTTGTCGAAGCAATAATGCGACCTATGTACATATCAAGAATACGCATTAAGCTGCTACCTTATTTTTAGCGAGTTTTGCTTTAAATTTACGACCACTCGTTCGACCTTTAACCAATAAACTAAAGCCTAATATAAGCACAACAAAATGAACGGGCCACAAACCTATATATTGTGGAACAGAGCCTTTTTCTATGCCAGATCGAACAGCGGTTAATAGTAAAAAGTAACTTAAAAATAGTAAAAGTGCCGGTAACATTTTACCAAATTTACCTTGGCGTGGGTTAACAACACTCAAAGGTACGGCCACTAAGGTCATGATAATGCAGGCTAATGGAAAGGCAATACGCCATTGGCTTTCAGCACTGGCTTCAGGTGTTTTGTCTTGGTATAACTCATCGGTTGGTATTGCACTTAATTTACGACGCTTGTGGGCCACTTTTTGATCTTGAATTTGAATGTAGTATTTATCAAAAGTAACTTGGCGAAACTCTTTGTTTTTAATATCGTTTTGATAACGTGTACCAGAAGAGAGTATTAAGCGTTGCAAGCCAGTTTCTTCTTCAATAACTTGTCCTGTGGCCGCATAAACTAAGCTCGAATCTATAACACTAGAATTTGGTGTATCTTCATCAGGTAGTTGTGCAACAAATACCTTTTCAAAGGTATTGTCAGCTCGGTTTTTATCGTGAATAAAAACTACCGCCTTCTTATTGCCTGTGGTTTGAAATCGTCCGGCGATAAGTGAACTTAATCCTGAGTCAGCGGCAATTTGATCTTTAACTTGATATTCATACTCAGCCGCCATTGGTGACAAATAAAGCGTAAACATGCCGGTAATTATCGCGGTAACGAAACCTAGTATTAGCGTTACACGCACAACATACCATTCGCTTACGCCACAAGCATGCAGCACTGTCATTTCGTTTTCAGCATAAATACGGCCATAAGCCAGCAATACGCCGAGAAAAAAGCTTAACGGTAATATCATACCGGCAAGATCAGGTATTTTCAGGCCAATAAAAGTCATGACTAAATGACCAGGAATTCCCCCTTCCGAGGCGTCATCTAGCACGCGAACGAATTTATTGCTGATAAATATTGTCATAATGACAAGGAATACAGCAAGTTGTGTTTTGGCAACTTCTTTGAGTAAATAACGAAATATAATCACTAAGTGATCCTATAAAAACTTTCTATAAAACATAGTTTTTTTCTGACATACAGCCATTTTTTGCGTAAACTTGTCATTTTTAGCATTAAGTTAAATGTAAGCTTATCAGGTAATGCTGTGCAATCCGGCTATAATTATAGCCTTTAGCAGAATACAATTAAAAGCAAGCTTAGCGATTATTTACTATTTTTAGCAAGCTTATTAGTATAATTTCTATAAATTATACGCATTTGAGTCAAATTAGGAGACATCATGGAGTTCAGTGTAAAGAGTGGCAGTCCAGAAAAACAACGTAGCGCGTGTATCGTCGTCGGTGTTTTTGAACCACGTCGTTTGTCGGCTATCGCTGAGCAACTAGATGAAATCAGCGAAGGTTATATCAGTAATTTATTACGTCGTGGCGACCTTGAAGGTAAATCTGGACAAATGCTGTTATTGCATCATGTACCAAATATTCTTAGCGAACGCGTATTGCTCGTTGGTTGTGGTAAAGAGCGAGAGTTAGACGAACGTCAATACCGTCAAATTATCAGTAAAACAATTAGCACCTTAAATGAAACAGGCTCAATGGAAGCGGTTTGCTTTTTGTCTGAACTGCACGTTAAAGGTCGCGATACCTACTGGAAAGTTCGTCAAGCAATTGAAGCAACTCAAGATTGTCTTTACAGTTTTAATAGTTTAAAAACCCGTAAAGAAGAACCTCGCCGTCCGTTACGTAAAATTGTATTTAATGTGCCAACACGCCGTGAATTACCTATTGGTGAACGTGCAATTAATCATGCATTAGCAATTTCAGAAGGCATAACAACCTGTAAAAACGTTGCTAACATGCCACCAAACATTTGTAACCCTGCGTATTTAGCAGAGCAAGCACAAATTTTGGCTAACGATTACAACAATGTTACAACCCAAATTGTTGGTGAAGAAGAAATGGAAGCTCTCGGCATGGGTTCATATTTAGCCGTAGGTCGTGGCTCTGTTAATGAATCTTTAATGAGTATTATAAATTATAAAGGCGCTGGTGATGACTCAAAACCGCTAGTACTTGTTGGTAAAGGCCTAACTTTCGACAGTGGCGGCATTTCATTAAAACCAGGCGCAGGCATGGATGAAATGAAATACGACATGGGTGGCGCTGCAGGTGTTTTAGGTGCTATGCATGCCTTGGTTGAACTACAATTACCGATTAATGTTATTGGCGTTTTAGCTGGCTGTGAAAATATGCCAAGTAGTAATGCCTATCGCCCGGGTGACATTTTAACCACGATGTCAGGTCAAACAGTTGAAGTATTAAATACCGATGCAGAAGGTCGATTAGTACTATGTGACGCACTAACTTATGTTGAACGCTTTGATCCTGAACTGGTAATCGATGTGGCTACCTTAACCGGTGCTTGTGTTGTTGCCTTAGGCGCACATGCTACAGGTTTATTAAGTTCTCATAACCCATTGGCGCACGAGTTACTTAATGCTTCAGAGCAAAGTGGTGATAGAGCATGGCGCATGCCATTATGGGACGACTACCAAGACCAACTTGAAAGCCCTTTTGCAGATTTTACCAACTTAGGCGGTAAAGAAGCAGGCACAATAACGGCCGCATGTTTCTTATCACGCTTCACCAAAAAATATCATTGGGCGCATTTAGATATTGCTGGTACAGCATGGCGCGGTGGTAAAAATAAAGGCTCAACAGGTCGCCCAGTAAGTATGCTAACGCAATTTTTATTAAATCGCGCTGGCGCAGAACAAGGCGAATAGTGCTAAATAAATTTATGCCCGGAATAATGTCATGCTAACCCAAGCAATGTTCTACAGTATAGAGCAGCAAAGTAAAGTTGTAGGTGTACCTGAAGAACAGTTACATCTGCACTACGCTTGTTTGCAAGCGGCTCATTTTTACCGACAAAATATGCGAGTATTTATTTATACTCTAGATCAACAAAGCGCCCATGATATTGACGAAATGTTATGGGCTTTTGATCCTGACAGCTTTGTACCTCACAATTTAATTGGTGAAGGTCCAAAGCAAGGTGCTGCTGTTGAAATAAGCTGGCAGCCACCAAAAAATCGCCGTGCGGTTTTAATTAATTTAACCCGTGAAGTACCCAACTTTGCTAACCAATTTTCACATCTGATAGATTTTGTGCCTAGTGATGACTCCTTAAAAGAACAAGCTCGAAACCGTTTTCGTACTTGTCGTCAATGGGGGTTCAACGTAGAACACCAAGTTGCAAGTGCTGCACAAACTATCGATACAACCAGTTAAAAAATTTCTGACGGAAACTCTGATGGATAAAACATTTACCCCCTCTGACATTGAACAATCCCTTTATAAAAGTTGGGAAGAACAAGGTTACTTTAGCCCAACCGGTGAAGGCGACAGCTACAGTATTGCTATTCCACCGCCAAACGTAACCGGCAGCTTGCATATGGGCCATGCTTTTCAGCAAACCATTATGGACACGCTAATTCGTTATCAACGTATGCAAGGTAAAAATACCTTATGGCAAACGGGTTGTGATCATGCTGGTATTGCAACGCAAATGGTCGTTGAACGTAAAATTGCCGCAGAAGAAGATAAAACTCGCCATGATTACGGCCGTGAAGGCTTTATTGATAAAATTTGGCAATGGAAAGAAGAGTCTGGCGGTACTATCGGTAAGCAAATGCGTCGTTTGGGCAACTCTATTGATTGGAGCCGTGAGCGCTTTACCATGGACGACGGTATGTCTGAAGCCGTACAAGAAGTTTTTGTTCGCTTGTTTGAAGACGACCTTATTTATCGTGGTAAACGCTTAGTAAACTGGGATCCAAAATTCCATACCGCTATTTCTGATTTAGAAGTAGAAAACAAAGATAAAAAAGGCCACATGTGGCACTTGCGTTACCCGCTAGCTAATGGCGCTAAAACCGCTGACGGACTCGACTATTTAGTGGTTGCCACTACTCGCCCTGAAACCGTTTTAGGCGACACAGGTGTTGCGGTAAATCCTGAAGATCCTCGTTATAAAGATTTAATTGGCAAGCAAGTATTACTGCCATTGGTTAATCGTTTAATTCCTATTGTTGGTGATGAGCATGCTGACATGGAAAAAGGCACAGGCTGTGTAAAAATAACCCCAGCGCACGATTTTAACGACAACGAAGTCGGTAAACGCCATCAATTACCACAAATTAATATATTAGATAAAGACGCTGCTGTATTAGCCGAAGCAGAAGTTTACGACACTAAAGGTGAAGTGTGCGATGCATACGATACAGCCTTACCAGCAGAATTTTCTGGCATGGACCGATTTGTTGCACGTAAAGCCATTGTTGCGAAATTTGACGAACTAGGTTTGTTGGTCGAAGTTAAAGACCATGATTTAGTTGCTCCGTATGGCGATCGCTCTGGTGTTATTATTGAGCCTTTATTAACAGACCAATGGTATGTACGCGTTGAAAAATTGGCTGGCCCTGCTGTTGATGCAGTAAAAGATGGTCAAATAGAGTTTGTACCTAAGCAATACGAAAACATGTATTTTGCTTGGATGAACAACATTCAAGATTGGTGTATTTCACGCCAACTTTGGTGGGGACATCGTATTCCAGCTTGGTACGACGAAAATGGCAAGGTTTATGTTGGTCGTACCGAAGCAGAAGTACGTGCTAATAACACGATTGCTGACGATGTTAAATTACGCCAAGACGACGATGTACTTGATACTTGGTTCTCTTCTGCGCTTTGGACATTCTCAACACTGGGCTGGCCTAAAAACACTGAAGATTTGAAAACCTTCCACCCAACTGATGTGTTGGTTACTGGTTTTGACATTATATTCTTCTGGGTTGCTCGTATGATCATGATGACCATGCATTTCAACAAAGATGAAAACGGTAAGTCACAAATACCCTTTAAAAAAGTTTATATGACGGGTCTTATTCGCGATGAAAATGGCGATAAAATGAGTAAATCAAAAGGTAATGTTGTTGATCCTCTAGATATGATCGACGGTATTTCGCTTGAAGACTTATTAGAAAAACGCACCGGTAATATGATGCAGCCAAAGTTAGCGGCAAAAATTACTAAGCTGACCAAGAAAGAATACCCTAACGGAATTGAAGCGCATGGTACAGACGCCTTACGTTTTACTTTAACGTCAGTTGCCACCACCGGGCGAGATATCAGCTGGGACATGAAACGACTTGAAGGTTACCGTAATTTTACTAATAAATTATGGAATGCCAGTCGTTATGTCATGATGAATACCGAAGAGTTTGACTGTGGTCGTACGTCGCCAAATGCACCAGCAGGAGAAATGAGTTTTTCTTTAGCTGATCGTTGGATTATGGGTCAATTTCAACAAACCGTAAAAACAGTACATGAAGCGTTTGACACATATCGCTTTGACCTTGCTTCACAAGCTTTGTATGAATTTACCTGGAACCAATTTTGTGACTGGTACTTAGAGTTAACTAAACCGGTATTATTTAAAGGTAATGAAGCACAGCAGCGCGGAACACGTCATACCCTAGTTACTGTTTTAGAAGCATTGTTGCGTTTAATGCACCCAATTATGCCGTTTATCACTGAAACGATTTGGCAACGTGTTGTGCCGTTAACTAACTTTGAAAAAACGGGCGATAGCATTATGATACAAAGCTTTCCGCAATTTGATGAAAGCCAATGTGATCAAACCGCTATTGACGATTTAGAGTGGGTTAAACAACTTATTGTTGCTGTTCGTAATATTCGAGGCGAAATGGATATTGCCCCTAGCAAACCATTGCCAGTGCTGTTGAAAAACGTAAATGCTGACGACCAACGCCGTTTATCTGAAAATGAGCAATTTATTAGCGCCTTAGCTAAGCTTGAAAGTATTACCATACTTGCCGATGACGATAACGGTCCTGCTTCAGCAAGTGCCGTGGTTGGTAGCTTATCACTATTAATTCCAATGGCTGGCTTAATTGATAAAGATGCTGAGTTAGCGCGTTTAGACAAAGCAATTGATAAGTTATCAAAAGATGCTGACCGTGTACGTGCCAAACTTAATAATGAAAGTTTTGTTGGCAAAGCACCTGAAGCAGTCATTAATAAAGAAAAGGCAAAGTTGGCTGAAGCTGAATCCACCATAGCTAAAATGGTTGACCAGAAAGCTCAAATAGCTGAAATTTAATTAGTTAATGTAAAATAAGCTTTAAAAGCCAGCATCTTAGCTGGCTTTTTTTTATTATAAAAAAGTCTGCCAATCTTGGTATTTTATAGAGATTCCTAAATTCTATTGTGTTAACATGACTTCGCGTTGAGTTTTTGCGTTTCGGGATAAGGAGAGATCTTGTGGTCAACAGACCTATGATCAGCCTAGACGCTTTAATATGTGTTACTGGAAACCTTTCTCTACCTTCTTTTAGATAGAGAGCATTTACTCCGTATATGGCCGTTTTGGCTAAACTTTAATTTTTGACCTGCGAGAAATGTTGGTATGTCTGATACAGTAACTGGTAAAGTAAAATTTTTTAACGAATCTAAAGGATTCGGTTTCATCGAGCAAGAAAACGGCGCTGACGTTTTTGTTCACTTTAGTGCAATCTCTGGTGACGGTTTCCGTACTTTGACTGATGGTCAAACGGTAACTTTCAGCGTAAAACAAGGCCAAAAAGGTCCTGAAGCTGAAAACGTAGTTGCATCTTAATTTAAAGTGCAAAATTTTCTTTAGTTACCACTAAAGATAGATAAAAAAACGAAACATATGTTTCGTTTTTTTGTTTCTGGCTTTCAATAAAGTAGCTTATCAGCACTTATCGTTTTTAAGCTTAATCTTTTTAAGCTAAACGTTTTTAAATAACCTTAACTTTGAATTAGTAACCACTACTCAATACTTTCTTTTCCCTACTCGCTATTCTGTATTCTGTATTCTGTATTCTGTATTCTGTATTCTGTATTCTGTATTCTGTATTCCAGCATTAGAAGCTAGGTAGCTAAATTACCTGCACTAGATAAACGTTTAGGTTTGATATAGGGAAATTAAGTATTAATAGAACTTTGTATGATGCTAACTTAGTATGATGCTAACTTAACTATGCCTTATAAAAAAATCAGCAAAAGCTGCTGATTTTTATGCCAATAAAACGCTTATTCCCCTGATATTAGGTTAAGTAATATGAGGCTCTATCAAATCGAGCATAACGTCAATATGTGCGTCTTGATCGTTTAAAGCAGCAATGTAATGATACTTTTCTCCGCCAGCTTGAATAAATATATCTTTATTCTCGTGTACTAACTCTTCTAACGTTTCTAAGCAATCAGCACTAAAAGCCGGGCTAATAATAGCAACATGCTTATTACCTGCTTCAGCTAAACTTTCTAACGTTTCGTCAGTGTATGGTTTGAGCCACTCGGCCTTACCAAAACGAGACTGAAAGGTCATAACATAATCATCTTTGTCTAAGCCTAATGCCTCAACGACTAAACGCGTGGTTTTATGACTAAAGCAATAATATGGGTCGCCCTGCTCTAGAAAATACTTTGGCATACCATGATAAGAAAAAACCAACTTGTCAGGCTTACCATGCGCTTCTATGTGTTTTGTAATACTCTCTACTAAAGCTTTTATATAAAGCGGTTTGTCATGGTAACTACTTTGAAAGTGAATACTGGGTATCCAGCGCCAGGATTTAACCTTATTAAATACGGCATCAAAGGTTGCCCCGGTAGTTGGACCGGCATACTGAGGGTATAACGGCAACACAATAATGTTATTCACACCATTTTTTTGGAAGCGTTCTAAGGCATTGCCAATCGAAGGGTTGCCATAACGCATAGCAACATCCACCATTACGTTATCGCCATACTTTTGTGTCAGCGCAAGCTCAACTTTAGCTTTTTGTTGTTTGCTGATCACTAACAAGGGCGAACCTTGCTCTGTCCAAATACTCTCGTATAGTTTGGCTGACTTTTTTGGGCGTACTCTTAAAATAATGCCATGTAAAATTATCAACCAGACCAAGCGAGGAATTTCTACTACACGAGGATCTGACAAAAACTCTCGCAGGTAACGCCTTAATGCTCCTGTTGTAGGGCTATCGGGTGTGCCTAAGTTAGTTAGTAATACGCCTGTTTTCGAGGTGCAATCATGAATTTCTTTACTTTGCCCTGCATATCTTGACATGGATTATCTCTATAAAATTTCGTTAATTGCCTGAATAAACTCTGCTGAGTCAGGCTTTACACGACTATTAAAATGCTTAACTGTTTTACCATCTGCGCTAACGAGGTACTTATAAAAGTTCCACTTAGGTGCTGTGGTTTTATCTGCTAATGTCTTAAAAATTGGATGTGCTTCACTGCCAAAAACATGCACTGGCGAGAGCATGGTAAATGTTACGCCATAATTAACAAAACATATATCGGCGGTATCTTTTTCATTATCTTCTTCTTGGAAAAAATCATTTGAAGGAAAACCAATCACTACTAAGCCTTTATTTTCATATGCTTTATGTAAGCTTTCAAGGGCTTTAAATTGTGGAGTAAACCCGCAATGGCTGGCGGTATTAACAATTAATATGGCTTTACCTGCGGTTAGTTGGCATAAATCTAGTTGCTCTTTAGCGTGTAATTTTTTCTCATTGTGCTGCATAAACGCTAAACAAGACGAGGTTGGCTTTAACTGTTCTGATTGAGCAATATCGACATTTTTTTCGGCTTTCACCATAAATGAAGTTAAAGCCATCAAGGTAATTATTGTGAAGTATTTCATGCGTTTCCTTTGTGCACTTTTGCAAAGGCATATTATCGTAATTATTCAAGCAAAGGAATTGCCTATACCGTTGAAAATGCCTCATTAATAGATTTATTTTATATACGAAAGTCATTGTGGTTTTGATCACATAACTTACATTTAGAGATAATAAATAAAGAAGCGCTCGGAATATCTGTTACTAGCCTTTATTGAACGATATAGTATCATAAGCAAAGTTGCATTGACTGACATAAACACGCGTTAATGCTTTGCCCCTAATATCAAAATGTATCAATTAGTTAAGTGAAAAAGTTTGTCAAACCTAAATATCGAAAATAAAGCCACATCAACAAACAATAATAGCTTGTTAAGCGCGCACAATTTAACTTGTATTCGTGAAGAACGAGTTTTGTTTGAAGATTTAAATCTCAGTATTTTTCCTGGTGATATTTTACAAATTGAAGGGCCTAATGGCGCGGGTAAAACCAGTTTAATGCGAATACTTGCTGGCTTATCTCAACCTTATGATGGCGATATACAATTTCAAGGTAAAAGCATTACAGATCAGCGTGAATTATTTCATCAAAATTTATTATACCTAGGGCACTTACCTGGTGTTAAAGACGAACTAACTGCGCAAGAAAACCTAGCGTTCAACCTTGCTTTACATGGACTAGATACCAGCACGGCTGAAAGCACGTTAACTGAGGTTAACTTATTAGGCTTTGAAGATGCACTAGCTTCGCACTTAAGTGCAGGACAGCATAGGCGCATTGCTTTATCGCGATTATGGCAGAGCCAAGCTAAAATTTGGATTTTAGATGAGCCTTTTACTGCAATCGACAAACTAGGCGTAGAAAAGTTAGAGCAGCTATTTTTGCAACATGCTGATAACGGCGGTTGTGTCATTTTAACCACGCATCAAGATCTCTCATTACCCGCCGAGCGAGTAAAGAAAGTTTCTTTAGCTTATCGGTTTTATTAGGGTAATTATTCATGACACAACTTTCTTATCGTGCCGCTTTCGCGTTAATTGTTAAAAGAGATTTAAGAATCGCCTTTCGTCACCGCGACGACATTATTAACCCCTTACTTTTCTTTATTATTGTTGTAACGCTTTTTCCTTTAGGTGTGGGCCCAGAAAGCACCATGCTCTCACGCATTGCACCCGGCATTATTTGGGTAGCAGCGCTATTATCGACTTTACTCTCGCTGGACAGGTTATTTAAGTCTGATCATGCTGATGGCTCACTTGAGCAGATGTTACTTAGCCCACATCCGATATTTATTTTAGTTTTGGCTAAAATTGTCGCGCATTGGTTACTCACCGGCTTACCCTTAATACTCATAGCACCTTTGTTAGCGGTATTATTGCATTTACAAGAAAGTAGCTACATCGCACTAATGCTTACCCTATTATTGGGCACCCCTATATTAAGTTTACTAGGTGCTATTGGTGTCGCTTTAACCGTTGGTATCAAAAAAGGTGGGGTGCTGTTAAGCCTGTTGGTATTGCCACTTTATATACCGGTACTTATTTTCGCTACCAGTGCCATTGATACTGCCGGAATGAACTTACCTTATAACGGACAACTTGCTATAATCGCGGCAATATTTTTTGCCTCGTTAACCTTGGCCCCCTTTGCTGTTAGTGCAGCGCTGAAAGTGAGTACAAATTAATATGATGTGGAAATGGCTTCATCCTTATGCAAACCCTGAAACTAGCTACCATTTTGCAGGTAAAATACTACCTTGGTGCGCACGTTTAGCTTTTGCATTTTTAACCATAGGTATTACTTGGGCATTATTGTTCGCCCCTGCAGATTACCAACAAGGTGATACTTTTAGAATTTTCTATATCCATGTACCTGCGGCAATGCTTTCTATGGGGATTTACCTCGGTATGGCTATTGCTGCTTTGTCAGGCTTAGTTTGGCAATTAAAATTAGCCGATGCATCAGCAGCAGCTATGGCGCCCATTGGTGCTACTTTTACATTTATCGCTTTAATTACAGGCTCGGCATGGGGAAAACCTATGTGGGGAACTTGGTGGATTTGGGATGCTAGGCTGACTTCAGAACTAATATTATTATTTTTATACTTAGGCGTTATGGCTTTACACAATGCCTTTGATGACAAAGCTTTAGCAGGTAAAGCAGCAGGCATTCTTGCTTTAGTGGGTGTTATTAACCTACCTATTATTAAATACTCAGTTGAGTGGTGGAATACGCTGCACCAAGGCGCAACCGTAAGTAAGTTGGGCCAACCTTCCATGACTGCTGATATGTTTTGGCCATTTTTAGTGTGCTTTATTGGCTTTGCTTTTTTAGTAACCGCCTTAATATGCCTTCGCTTTCGTACTGAAATATTAAACCGAAATAGTATGCGTCCTTGGGTACGTGAATTAGTGACTACAGAGGTGAAAACGCATGCAGTTTGATAGTATCAGCGCCTTTATAGATATGGGCGGTTATGGCTTTTATGTTTGGTTATCTTATGGCGTAAGTATTTTTTCCTTAGCCCTATTAATTTTTACTAGTATCAGTAGCCATAAAAAAATTAAGCTACAAATAACTCAACGCATTAAACGTGAAGAAAAATTACGCCAAGCGGCTAAATTGCAGCAAGCACAAACCAGTAATGACAATAGTCATAACATTTAAGAGGTAATATTATGAATCCCCGTCGTAAAAAACGATTAACGATAGTAACGTCATTAATCATAGGTTTAGGTGTAGTGGCAGGACTTGTTTTGTATGCATTAAGTCAAAATATTGATTTATTTTATAAGCCATCTGAAATATACAATGGTAAAGAAGACACAGGTCTAAAAGCGATAGACGGTCAAAGGTTACGTATAGGTGGCTTAGTTGTACCAGGTAGCGTACATCGTAATAGTGAGACCTTACACGTAAGCTTTAAACTTGCAGACATGAGAATGCCTATTAGCTTCTCAGAAAGTGACCCAACGGTTACGGTTACTTATGACGGTATATTGCCTGACTTATTTCGCGAAGGCCAAGGTATAGTTGCCAACGGCATATTGGTTGATGGTAGCACAATTAAAGCCAGTGAAGTACTCGCAAAGCATGATGAAAACTACATGCCTAAAGAGCTAGCTGACGATATGGGTAAAAAACACGAAAAACCAACATATTAATTTATCTCTCGAGCTATCAAGTTTATTTTAATTAGCGACTGATAATTAATAAACTCAGGAAAACTCAATAAAAAAACGCAAAGTGTCACCACTTTGCGTTTTTTTTGTGACCGGATTAAAACCGTTTCTACTTTTATCTATGCGCTATTGATGTCGATGGTATGCCTTAAGCGCAACAACTGAAAATATACCGACTAATGCGACGATAAGAGTGAATAACAATAATGCTTCAGCCCGTAATAAAGTATTTAACCAATCTATCGGGTAACTTTTTATTGTTAGTCATGAATATTTAAGCATATTTAAATACGCTTAAGCATTCATACTAAGGATACGATTTACTCTTCGAAGTATGTGCCCCAACCATCGTATTCAACTTTACATTGTTTTGCTAATTCGTACATTTTTTTTGTTTCATCAAAAATAATGTCAAAATCTAAGGCTTGCTCGGTAATAATGTCAAAAGCAAAAACTTTCTCGCCTGACTCTAACTCAGCCTCTTCTGGCTCTTCAATTTCAAAACCACTTTTAAAGGCGGTAATCGCGGCTTTCTCAAGCACATCAAAATCAGCGCTAGAAAAGTGATGCTCTATGGTGTGGTGCACTTCTTCGTTAGTGCCATCTTCGACTAACGCTGCGATTAAGTCTTCGGTGTGCTCTTTCCATTCTTGTAATTCTTCATCGATCATTATTTTGTCTCACTTTTTTGCTTATTTTGTGAATTCTTGTCATTAACTTTTGGCAACTCATGACCCGTTTCGTCGCTTAATTGTGTTATTTTAACTAGCATATCGCTACGTGTTTGATTGGTTATACTGCGAATTTTGTCTTTATCTTCACAAGATAAATAAACCGGCGGTAAGAATTCAACAATCATTTTACCGTTATCCCAGCGATTTAAATCTATGGTTTTATGTGTATTACTCGCACACACTGGAACAATTGGCACCCCTGCTTTAGCAGCCGTTCGAAATGCGCCAGTTTTAAAAGGTAATAAACCTCGACCATAGCTGCGTGTTCCTTCAGGAAAAAGCCATACAGATAGCTTTTTTTCACGAATTTTATTGGCGGTCATGTCGATGGTATTCATGGCTTTATTTTTGTTTTTACGGTCAATTAAAATATTACCGGTTAGCCAATACATTTGCCCGAAAAAGGGGATCCACTTTAAACTTTTCTTGCCAACACTCACAGTGCCAGGTTGAACCGCATTACTTACCGTAAAAATATCATAGCTATTTTGATGGTTACAAACGTACACCACAGGGCCAATATTTTTTACTGAATCAGGTATTCTAATTTCGACCTCTAGACCTAAAATTTTTGAAACTTTACCTAAATACTTAGCTGTATGATGAACATTGTCGCGATGAAATGGTCGGATCAAACAGAGTAAAATTGAACAAATGGAGGTAATAACTAAAGCCAAAGTCATCAATATGACACGTATAACAGCTAACAAAAGACATTCCTAGAAAATTTATAAGGCGTGATTATACCTTTAATTGATAAAATAGCTAAAACTACTATGCATTCTATTCGCTGAAAAATGTCTAACGAACATATCGTCATACAGCTATCATTTTGTATATACCTAAAGACAGTAGAGTCGCTTATCGCGCCACTTGAATTTCTCGGTACTTTTTATAAAGTAGTTTTAAATACTCATACTCAAAAGCTGAGCCCGAAGCATAATACCTAAAGGGTAGCCTAGCTCTAGCGTCAATACTGTTGACAAGTGAAAGGTACAACTCTTGTTCAGCTGTCATACCAAATATATCTAGTACTTGTTGGTCAGCAAAGCTATCGAACGCCAAGCCTGTAGCATCTCTAAGCGACGATGGCCCCAATAAAGGTAAAACTAAGTATGGACCAGCCCCTACGCCCCAAAAACCTAATGTTTGGCCAAAATCTTCATTTTGCTCAACTAAACCCAAAGGTGTTGCAACATCTAATAACCCAACCATGCCGATAGTTGAGTTTACAAAAAACCGTCCAAAAGTCTCACCTGCCACGGAAAATTTAAACTGTAAAACCGAATTAATAAAGGTTGATATTTCAGCTAAATTATTAAAAAAATTACTCAGTCCGGTTTCAACAACATCTGGGGTAATTGCTTTATAGCCATCAACTATAGGCAATAATACATACTCATCAGCTTTAGCATTAAAATAATACATTCGGCGATTAAAGCCTTCCCAAGGATCGTTATAAGCACTAAAAACACCAAGCTCTTGATTATTCTCAGGCACAGGCACTATTGGGGTAGCGACATTATTTTCTAATTGAGGAACTGAGGAGCATGCCGCTAATAAAGTACAAGCTAATACCATAATATACCTACGGCATTTATTTGAAATGGCTAACATTAGTTCGTCCCTCTTTGGAATGTGGTATCAAGATATTCAACAAAATTTTGTCTATCAAAATTTCCACAATGCCCACCACGAGGAAAAATTTTTGCCCGGCTACCAAAAATATCTTTTAAATAATCAATTTCACCTGCTTGCAAAATAATATCGTCTTTACTCGTCACCAAAAATACTTTCTCTGAGCTTTTTAAATAATCTTCAATTTGGTGCAAACTATAACGCGTAATAAGATCTGCTTTAGTAATATTGGGATCTTCTTGCTGTGCTCTTGGTAGCATAGCGCGATCAAAATAATCGCCAAAGGTAATATTACTTGCCCGCTGCATAGAGTGAGTTAAACTTTCAAGCTTATCTATTTTGTGGTTTTTATAAGTAATTGCGCCGGTATTAAAGCTCACATCAATAGCAAATATCATATCCGAAGACGACATTCTAAAAGATGCGCCAATTAACAGCTTTAATTCTGCTTCGGTTAACTCAACATTTTTAAATAAGCTGTATATAGAGCTTTGATCAAACTTTGAAGATCTTTGAGCTGAATAGACTGTTGAAAATCGAGCAAATATTTCATCGAACATGGCTACAGCAGCAGGCCGGTTGTTACGCAGATCAAAATATTGGTCGAGAATACTGACCGAGTTATACAAACTCACCGGTGGGTTAATTAATAACACTTTTTCAAAATTAAACACTTGCTCTTGTTCATCAAGTAACGCCAAAAATGCAGAGTGCGCACCGCCCAAACTATAACCTGTAAGTGAAAATGACGATGCTTGTACCTCATCTTCGGCTTGAACTTGTGCCCAAACTAACTGCATTACCTTGTACAAATCTTTTGCGTCATGCGTTAAATCACCGGGCATGTATTTCGTGTTTGTTGAGTTAACAATAAAATTAGCAAAGGTTGGTGAAGATATAGAAATGACATGATAACCCTGCTGAAAAAAACTTTTTTGAAGGCTGACCATCTTAGCGCTTTCAAAGCTTGCGCCTGTCCCCGCTATAACAAAAATTAACGGCGCATCACCTTCTTGTTTAACTAGTGAGTATTTCATTTGCTTGTTAAACCAAAACACTTCAGAAATTTCATCGAGTGGTTTAATCGTAATGCGCTTATTAATTGTATCAAGCGTATCTGGAAGGTCGGCAGCGGGTATTTGACAGTAACCGGTAACTGTTGCTTGATAACGGGAATAATCTAAGTCGCAAACAGTTGGTGTATTCTCTTCAACCAAATTCGCTTCTTTACTGGTACACCCTGCTAATATCAGGATGAATAAAACACTCAAAATTCGCACAAAATATTCCTATTGCCATGTATTTAAAAGTTTATTTGTTCTCTAAAACTGATAAAACACAGCACCTTTATTGTGCTGTATTTAAGCATTATAGCTTTGCTTTTGAGTACTTGAATAATATCCGCTAGTTTATTTAACGAAAAATTATTTGATTTGAGCGCTAGGTTAAAAGTTTTATAATTACAGCGCTTAGCTATATTCTAACTTTTGACAGCAAAAAAGTATCTAACTTAGCGAAGTAATTGCTAACTAATTTTTCAGCAGTAATCTAAATAGCTCTTTCAGTGCTGTGTTTTTAAATCATAATTTTAGACATTTCTTTCAAATAGCAGGTTCAAACAGCAAGTTCAAACAGTACCTTTAAGAAATATAGCAAGCTAAAGTTCATCGTTTTATCAACGTCGATGACCTTTCTCCCCAGCAATATAAGTAATTAAATATAGGCAATAAAAAAGCCAACTCAAATTAATGAATTGGCTTAAGTAGATGTTACCAACGCTTATGAACTAATCGCAATTTTAGATACTGTGTTAGTTATTTAAGTTTAGTAACTAAAACCAGTGATATAATAAGCAAGTTGCTTAAAATAGCGCTTCGTCGATATCAAACAATGCACTTTGTCCAGACTTCGCTGATGTTATCAATGACTGACAACGTGGCAGTAATCTTGAAAAGTAGTAACGTGCTGTACGAATTTTACTTTCGTGAAAGTTTTTATCTTCACTCGCAGATAAAGATACTTCAGCCATTTTAGCCCAAACGTAAGCCATAGCGGTGTAACCAAAAACGTGTAAGTAGTCATTAGCTGCACAACCAAGTTCTTCTGGAGAAGCTTGTGCGGCAGTTAACAAATGCTCAGTTAAATTAGCGAGTTCATCTGTTGCTGCTGCCAATGGTTGCGTAAACTCTTGCATAGACTCACTGTTACATTGTGCGATATATGCGCGAACTTCTTCTAGAAACACCAAGACTAATTTGCCTTTACTACCCGCCACTTTACGCGCTAATAGATCCATCGCTTGAATACCATTAGTGCCTTCATAGATTTGTGAAATACGCGTATCACGCACTAATTGCTCTTGTCCCCATTCTCTTACGTAACCATGACCACCAAATACTTGTTGGCCAGCAACTGTACTTTCAAAGCCAAGGTCGGTAAAAAAGGCTTTAGCAATCGGTGTCATTAATGCCACAAGATGGTCTGCTTTTTCTTGCGCTTCACCAGTACCGTATGTCGCTATATCTAATTGCATAGCAATATACGTTGATAACGCACGTGAACCTTCATTTAACGCCTTCATGTTTAATAACATACGACGAACATCGCCATGAACGAGTAATGAATCAGCTTGAGCATCAGGTGATTTTACGCCTGATAACGAGCGACCTTGAATTCGATCTTTGGCGTATTCTAAAGCATTCTGATATGAACGCTCTGCTGCACCTAAGCCTTGAATACCAACACCAATGCGTTCAAAGTTCATCATGGTGAACATACAGGCTAAACCTTTATTGAGTTCGCCAACTAAATAACCTTTAGCGCCATCAAAATTCATTACACAAGTAGCAGAGGCATGAATACCCATTTTGTGTTCGATAGAACCACAACTTACGTTGTTAGACTCGCCAATGGTTTCATCGTCATTTACAAGAAATTTTGGTACTAAGAATAAAGAAATACCACGAGGACCTGCAGGTGCATCAGGTAGTTTCGCCAGCACTAAATGAACAATGTTTTCAGTTAAATCATGTTCACCGGCTGTAATAAATATTTTTGTACCTGATATTAAGTAGCTGTCATCATCTTGCGGCACGGCTTTTGTTCTGATCATGCCTAAATCTGTGCCAGCATGTGCTTCAGTTAAACACATACTTGCTGCCCAATCGCCAGCATACATACGAGTTAAATAGCGATTTTTTAATGCTTCGCTACCATGTTTAGCCAACGATAGTCCTGCGCCAGTCGTTAACCCTGGATACAATGAAAATGAGATATCTGCAGAGCACAGCATTTCTTCATGAAATGCGGTAATCATTTTAGGCATGCCCATGCCACCAAAATCAGGATCACCACCTAAAGATGTCCAACCGCCTTCGGCATAGGTTTTAAATGCATTTTTATATCCTGGTGCGGTAGTGACATTACCGGCATCAAAAGTAACACCAGTTTCGTCGCCATTACGTGATAAAGGGGCTATTTCTTGCTCAGCAATTTTTGCACAACCTTGCAAAATAGCTTCTGCGGTATCTTTGTCTACCCGTTCAGCCAATGTGGGTAATGACTGCCATAATTTGTCAGCTTTAAATACGTCATACAACAAAAAACTCATATCTTTCAAAGGCACTTGATAATCAGCCATTACATTCTCCGAACAGGTAATTTAAACAATTAATTAAAACACGTGTTTGAATATATATTAAACCCAGTAAAAGTAAAGTAAAAACGAGAAATTAGCTTGCCAGCAAAAATTAACGTAAGCTCTATTAAGGCACAGTTGAAAATAAAGGCTAGCAGTGAAGTTTATTGGTGTTGTAGTTATTTTAATATTGATTTTTTCTGAAATGGCTTCGGCTGAACAAGTACAATTCAATAAATCAGATGTCGATAATTATGTACAATTTAACTATCGATGGATTGATCAGGCGCAACAAAAGCAATCGCTAAGTTTTGCTATTGATAAAACAATGATATTTGATCGTTTTAGAAACTTTCGAAATTATGATGCGATTTACGCAAAAAAGTATGTTGATAAAAAGATTAGACAGTCATTGATAAAGTCCCCTATTCCAGGCGTAACTGTTAATTTTCTTGGTTATGGCGATAATTTACAAATAGAGTTGAAGGGAAAAAACCAAGCAGATATTGATAAAGCATATGCAACTATTGCTCAACTCGAAAAAGATTTCATGCTAGAGCAACTAGATAAAAGCTATTACACCCAATTTATGTCATTCAACAATCAGCTAGCCATCAAACCCGATCATGTACGTTTCGCGCTAGCATCTATAGCTGATTTTTCGGCGCTTAAAGAGATAATTCTAGATAAATTTCCAGAGCAAAATATCAGAGAAGTTACTAATTATGTGCTTGGTTTTGTGCAAAGTATTCCATATTCAACTTTAGAGTCTAGAACAACTTCAACAGGTGCTGGCTTTAATCCTCCTTTGCAAACGCTTTGGCAAAACCAAGGAGATTGCGATAGTAAGGTTACCCTCATTGCGGCTATTTATAGAGCCTTAATGCCACGCATTAAAATGATGCTGGTTTTTATTGATAACCATGCATTACTTGCCATGGAAATTGAGCCTAAAGCCGATGAAATAACCATTACGGTTGATAATGTAAATTATATTTTGCTTGAGCCTACCGGCCCAGCATTGATGAAAATGGGCGAAATATCAGCAGACTCAGAATTTGCCATTCGCAATGGCCGTTATTATGCTGAGCCTTTTCAGTAATAATAAGTTAGCCAGTAACGAGCGATAAAATACTTTCTCGAAGTGCATTTAAACTAATTGGCTTAGCAATGTGTAAATTCATACCTGCGGTTAAACATTGTTGCTTGTCTTCTTCACGTGCATGGGCTGTCATAGCAATAATAGGTAATTGGCCATATTGAGGTTGAGCGCGTATATGTTGAGTGGCCGTTAAACCATCCATAACGGGCATTTGAATGTCCATTAAAACAATATCAAATACTTGTAACGCTAATGTGTCGAGTGCCTCTTGCCCATTTTGAGCAATAACTACTTTTGCCTGCATTGACTCTAATAACTTAATAGCAACGAGTTGATTAACTAAGTTATCTTCTACTAACAGGACCTTAATTCCAGCTAAATCGTTAATATTTGGCTTAATAATTTCTGGTTTATTAATTTTTGCTGTTTTATCTTCATTCATTACCAAGGGTTTTAGTGCTTTAGCTATTTTAGGAATAACTTGTCGATACAAAGGCATTTCAAGTAATAAATAATGAATATTGTGTTGCGTTAGTTGTTCAAGAAGTGCCGTTGAAATAATACTACCTGTAGGTTGGCATAAGGCGAGCAAAGTTAGATTGTTGAGCATTAGCTTCAGATCTTTATCTTTAAAGCCTTGCGGATAATCACTACTATCAACGAATAGTACTTTCGTGGTTGTATCTGTCTCAGTAACTAAACATTCGAGACTAGCAACGTCGATAATTTTTTGTGAAATATCTGCAAAGTTTTCACACAACGCCTTCGGTAACTCAACGCCAAAATTAATAACCGTGCAGGTTGAAAAACTCGAGGTAAACTTAGTTAAACATTGCTCTGAATAGTCACCATGACAATGAGCAACATGGGTTTCACTCAAAGGCAGCGCCAAAATAAACTCAGCCCCTTGTCCAAGATCACTTTCTATAGATATTTCTCCGCCTAACAAATGCGCTATATGCTGACAAATTGATAAACCAAGCCCAGTACCACCATAAACCCGTGTCATTGATTCATCGGCCTGTTTAAATGCTTCAAACAAACCAGCATGCTTTGATTTTTCTATGCCAATACCGGTATCTTTGACCCGAAATAAAATCGCGACATTATTGGCGTCGGTTTGCTCGGTTATAACAGAAGATAATGATACGCTAAGCGTTACTTTACCCTGCTCAGTAAATTTAATTGCATTATTTAGTAGATTACTTAGCACTTGTACCAAACGCATAATATCGGTGTGAATGTTTAATGGTACTTGGCTATCTATGGCAACATGTAAACTTAAGTCTTTGCCCGCAAGTGCGGCAATATTTAGGTTAATAGCTTGCGATACAATACTTTCCAGCTCTATTAGTTCTTGATGAACCGACATATTGCCTGATTCAACTTTTGCTGAATCAAGCAGTTCGTTTACTAAGTAAAGCAGCGTTTGTGAAGCCGTTTGTGCATTACCTAAATACTGCTCTTGCACTGAATTTAGTCGGCTCTGTTGTAATAAATAAAACATACCTTGAATCGCATTAATCGGCGTACGAATTTCATGGCTCATATTGGCTAAAAATTGACTTTTAATTTGGTTAGCTTCTTCTGCTTGGTTTTTCGCACGCTTTAAAGCTTGGTTAATTTTAAACTGTTGACTAACATCTCGAATTAAAACAATACTGCCGAGCAATTCATTATGTTGCCCGTAAAAAGGTGCATGATAAACTTCGTAGGTATGTAGCTCTGTCGACACTGTTTTATGAGTAGCTGGTGCAACTTGGCTTTCTCCAAGACTTTGCGCAACCTCTTCACTAATATCACTCGTAATAAAATCATAAATATTACCGCCAAGAATATCGGCCTCTTTTTGTAACACTAGTTGCTCAACCGCCTGATTACAGCCAATTAACAGGCCTTGTTGATCATGAAAAAGAATATAATCCGGAATTGCATCCATTACCGAACGAAGCAAAGCATAGTCTCGCTGGTGCTGCTCACTTTTATGATATAGGGCTTGAGTTTTTTCTTTAACGCGCAAATCTAATTCATTATTCTGATCTTTCAAACGTTGCATTAAACTACGGTTTTCACCAAATAAATCTTCTACAATTTTAAACCAGTGCCGCCATTCTTTTGAGGGTTTTATTTTTCCTGGATCTCCTTCAGAGCAATGTTCAATATGATTTATAAATTTTTTAGATGGGGCAATAAATGATCGGTAAGTAAAATAGTAAACAACCACTAGCAAACTAAAGAAACCTAAAAACACCCATGCAAAAATAGTAATAAAGCGTTGGTTAATCACAGAAAAAAAACGTTCTTCCTTTTGATATTCCAGCAAAATCCAGTCATTAATAGGCAATTTTTTTCTTTGCACTACCCAATTATCAACCGTAGTGCTTTCGGGCATATTTACTAACGTTTGGTAAGTAAACTCATTTAATTTTTCCGGCGCAGCATCACTGAAAGCGGTATGCGCATTAAGGGTTAAATTAGCATTATTTTTGTGAAGTAATACATAACTATGTTTATCAATAATAATATAACCATGATCCTGATCGGTTACTTGGGGTAAATAGTGATATAGCCCCGCTGTATTAATATCAATTAGCAGTGCCCCTTTCATCTCATTGTTTAAATACACGCCCATGCCTAGTGCCGCATTTAAGCCTTTTCCCGCTGTATCAACATAAGGCTGAGACCAAAACGTTTCATCTTGGTATTTTGAGGATTTTATTTCTAACATTAAATCATTGGTTAAACTCTGATCGCTATATTGCCAAATACTTCTAGGAACCCAAGGGTATAAATTAACAAACCGGCGAACTGAAATATAATACAACCAGTTAGCCGCTTTAATTGACTCTTGCGCCGTAACAAATGCAGGGGTTAAAGCATTAGCCATAATCAACTCATTTTTAAATGATTGATTAAACACATCAATACGACCAACCCCGGTAATATTTCCGGTCATAACACGATTGTTCGTCATAAGATTTTGACGATTTTTCAGTTGATAAAAATACTTACCCTCTTGTTTAAGCGCAGGCACTGTATCGGGTAATTCTTCAGGAAAGCGTAAGTAATACTCTGCTAAATCTCGAATACCACTGAGGGTTTCTACTGTACTGGTAAGTTTATTGTTTAGCTGAGTACTATATTTGCTCATTTGAGCTAATGAAATGTCGCGGTGCTCTTCTCGAGCAACATAGTAATTATAAAAGGTAATAATAAATGTGAGCAGCATAATGCCTGAAAAAATCACGATCACTGATTTATTGTAGTGCTGAAAAATTCGCTCTTTTGAGTTTTCTGCTAACACTGAGAAGCCTTAGTGGTGTTAATTAAAACCGAATACGCCAATATTACATATTAGCTTAAGTGATATGTTGCAATTATTAACACTTAAATGAAAGGCTTAATAATAAAACAAAGTTGCTACAGAGGATAGTAGTGAAAGGTTAGCGCTGAGACACTAACCTTGCACTTTTTCTATTAACGACAAATAACTACGAGCGTCGAAAACGGTGTAATTATAAATTTTCTTCAGCAAAAGAAGCTAATCGACTGCGAACAACACCATTTAAATTAATATTACTACTACCTGGAAAGTCTTTAAAGCGCTCTACTATATATGTTAGTCCTGAAGTAACCGCCGTTACCCCATTCTTCAGTTGTTACTGCGACCTCATTCTATAAAAATAAATTAAATTGTTACCCCTAGATAATGATCGCCAGATAATTATTAACAAGTATGATAATAACATTTAAATTTCATTGAATTAATCATAGCAAATAAACTCACCAATAGATATTTGAAGCCGAAGGCTGGGATATAATAAAATGGAGAATTAAAGCAATTTCAAATTCGTCCATAAATAGTTAAACTACCTTTTTAAAATATTAAACATCGAGGCTGTAATTGGGACTTGTAGTACAGGGAAATGTAGTCAAAGTTGATCATAATAATAAGGAATGGTTAAAGACAACTCCGCATGGTAACCCAACAAAAGAAAATATTGAAGAGCTTACAGTTTATTCTTTATTTAAAAGATTATTGGCTTCGCGTAAATCTAGAAAAAAACATCGTAATAAAATTCCCGGAGATAACTGCCCAATAATCTATGCTTTAAAAGGCAAGGATAATTTAACGACAGATATAACAAGTATAAAAAAACTTCGTGAGAGCTGTGAAGAAATTGTAAATACATTTCAGGATAATGAGCCAAATGGTTACGACTTGATAATTTCTATGCCTTCATCACACAACATTAGTCTTATTATTAGCAAACGTTTAGCAAATACTTTTGCAGCGCATCACTCGTCCGATTTTTTACGTAAATTGACTATTGATGAAGCGTATAATTTACTTGATAGAGCTGATGTAAGCGTTGAAGAGCATAAAGCATTATCCTTTAGATTGAGAAAGCAAAGACAGGAAAGTGGTTTCGGCGGTTGCTTTTCACTTAAAGGAATTCCCGTATCTTTTAGAAGTGAATTCCCACCATTATGTTTAGATAACGTAGGTTCGGTGCAAGGTCAACCTCAGCGAATTTTATTGGTTGATGATTTATTGGCAACAGGTACAACATTAATAACAGCCCATAACTTAGTGCAACAAATGTTTCCTCAGGCTATAATTCATGGCGCTAGCTTAATAAGTTCATCTGCTAAACGAACTTGACGATTAGATTAATTAAGCTCATAATAGTCAATATAGAGTGTGCTTGAGTCTCCCCGCTCTTAAAATCCAGACGAGACCCGCGTAAGCACCTTGCTGAAGGTCGGTCTGTAAAAGACGAGTATTTGGCAGGTTAGGCAGCGGCTAACCCTTCAACTTTCTGTTGTCGTAAAAGTAACTATAGGAGAGCTTATTGCTCTCCTTTGTTCTTTCTGAACCTTCAGAAATGGTTATTCCCTAACGCACTTATCGGTTTCTGTTAGGTATGTTCTAGCAACATTTCACTATGTCTCACCTAGATCTAATTCGTCATCATCAAACGTAAAATCCTGTCTCAATAACGCATTGGGAATATATATTCCATCGTCCTTTTTCTCTTTTATTGCCTTATCTCGAACTGCAAATACAAATGAGAAAATAGCTGAACGCGTTAACTGTAATAATCGTTTAACGTAGGTAATAAATTCATCTTCACTTATAAATACGACTTTGCTAAGCAATTCATAAGATGAATATACATCTCCCGGTTTGTCTTGTTTATGAACAACGACAAACTCATGCTCTAAATCGTTTCTTAGTTGTTTCAAGAAGTGCCACTCGCCATCTTTTCTGTCATTCAAATCGGTAGCAATACTATATAATGCCAATAATCCCGGACTTTTTATTTTATCGAATAGTGCCCTTCTATCACTCCTATCTAGTTGCCAAAAACTTTGAAACGATACTGTCCCGCTTGGTGGATAAACATTATATAGCTCACACACTGCCACACCAATTTTATCAAGGATGCCAAAACAAGAGCGAAAGGCTGTCCTCAATCGTTCAACATCAATACCCAACAACTCATCGTTGAATAACTCGGAAAAACAAGACTCATGCAGTAAATCCAGATTTTCTTCAGACGTTTGGTATTCATAAAAAAGATGTCGTGCAAAAGAAAACTCAGATTTCAGGCGATTAAGTACCATTTCCATCGGTATGACAAAATCCCCTGCGATACCATCAGTTGTTGGTATTGTAAGGTTATCTCTAGCGCTACCATAGCAAGCACAATAGAGGCCATGCTCTGATAGCGTAAGTTTACTATCTAAACAGAAACGCCGATATTCACTGAGGGATTCATACTCTTCTTGTGTGAGTTTTTCATCATGTGGGTCAGGGCTAATATTAAGCTCTTTGCAAAGCTCTTCTATTTTTTTTTGGTGAAATTCAACCTGACTTTGGTAATACTTAATCCAACTTGGCGGGACTTCATTAGACGTAAGCACATTATCATAACCTTTTTTAATTTGAGTCAGCATTTGAATTGAGCCAGTATTGGATATCTCATTTAGCATCAACAATGTCTCAGAGCAATTCAACCAAGCTTGAGGTATATCCAAGTTAAGAAGTGTTACTTGATCATAACACTCCAGTGCTTCTACAACACGAAACTGCCTTTTTAGGCTGTTACCTAAATTTACTAAAAAAGTCGGTTCAACATTCTCACTGTTATTATGTTGAAATCTGATTGCTCTCCATAAGTCAGTTTTAATACTTACAAGTTTATCAATAGTGGAAAATGAATTTTTAAACGGATTAGGTTCTTCAATTAAAGCAGATTTTGCATTGCTAAGATTGTAGTAATAGTTATCTTCACCTATGTAGCCTATAACCTGTTCTTTATTATCATTTAAGATATCGAAGCCCACTTTTGCCGCATCCATGCATGGCATCATCATCCCAATATCAATAAACAAACTGGCAAGATTAGCAATTGAAGCTAGGTAAACATCTTCTTGTTCTGAGATATCTTCAACAATTTGTTGAAGCTCCTTAACTCCAAATAATGCATCATCAAATTGCCCCAATCGAATTAACTGCGACAAATGGTTTAACTGAGCGTTTATTTCGTTTACCTTTATCATCCTTGTCCCCCTATTTCCTTGGTTAGGTGTAATTTTATTGGGCATATCATTCGCCCATACTCAATGGCTAAATCACGACATTTTTAAATTGAATAATTTTAAGAATGAAAAATTAATACGACGAATAACTTGGCCAGGTAAACACAGTTTAGTTATTTATCTAATCCATCAACCCTTATTGTTTTCTCTACTAGCACCGATATATTGGTGGTTAAACTAGCAAAAATGATTGTTTGTTAAGTGGATTAATTGCCCTGGTGTTATAACCACCCAAGTCAAAGGCTTTGCTGCGAGTACAAATAATGCAATATAGTTTTACGAGTTAAGTTATCGATAACAATAGACTATTCCGCAGTTTTAGCCTCTACTTGGACAAAACGCCACTAAATAAATTTAGTGGATCATATAATAATTTGATTTGCTGGAGTCTTTCAAAATGATCTCCGAAATAGCACTTGCTTTCATCCAGCTCAATGTCTTCATAATTTTGATAAGCATACCCATTAAAAAAAGGAATTAGTGCCTGATAACTCTCACTCACCCAGTCTTTGATAAAATCAGGAACAAAATCTCCTGAATATAATCCTGTAACACTACAAATATACTGAGAATCACGATGAATAAACGCTGTACTTAAACTATCAATTTTATTTATTTTTCCACCTAGTGGATCTAACATGATCCCCCCAGAAGAACATGGACATCGTTCATTTAAATCTATTATCAATTTGATGAGTTTGTCCGTTAGAGGGCCTTCTATAAAACCGTGTTTCCAATAAATAGCTACACCTTCTTGATAATGTGCAGACTGTAGATCTAAATAGGGTCTAATTTTAATGTCTGATGTCAAAGGTTTAGCCCAGCTTAAAAGTTTATTAAAAATTTTCTCACTTTTTTGCACGTTGCCCAAATAGAATCCAAATACAGAGATAATAGGGTTGGAGTGCTGATCTCTGGAGGTAAATATATACAAGAATAAATCATCAGTAGCGTCTGACATAAGCTTTTGGTAGTTTTTTAGAATTAAGCTACCTGAATGAATTGGCCAACTAATCGTTCCTCCGAATATCAATTCAGGCATAGGGTGAAGTCGATAATCTACTTGAGTAATGACGCCAAATTGATTACTGCCAGCCCCCCTCAAAGCCCAAAACAAGTCTTGATGACAATTTTGATTGACCTTTATTAAATCCCCTGTTGTGGTGAGCATTTCAAATTGCACTACGTTGTCACAGGTAAGTCCATATTTTCTCGATAAAAAGCCTATACCGCCACCCAATGTTGCACCTACAGCACCTACAGAGTGACAAGTCCCAAGTGGTAAGGCGAGACCATGTTCTTGAGTTGCCTTGTCTAAATCTTGATTAAGTACACCAGCACCAACACTCGCTATATTTAAATCTTGATCAATACTGATAGATTTCAAAGCACTCATATCAATAGCGACCCCACCTTCTTTCAGACAGCTCCCCCAAATACTATGCCCTCCTCCTTTTATACTGACAGCCATACGGTGTTTCAACGAGAATTCTATAGTATGACGAATATCAGTAACATCATGGACAACTACAAGCATAAAAGGGGCTTTATGAATTGCTCGGTTGAATAACTTACACAAGTCTTGATATTGATCGTCTGTGGCTAACAACACATCACCTGAAATATTTTTTTTAAACTTTTCAATATCCGATAAAAATATCTTATTGGTCATAACAACCCGCCTTGATAGTTTCGCAAATAGCAGTTAAAAGAGACTTAGTTTTCATTTTTATTTCGCCAATATGAGTGATGCTTTACGTCATAAATATCCCACATATTTTGACTAAACTCGTTTACATTTACCGTCAACAATAACCATTTAAGAAAATCTGCAACCAAACTAGGTGCCAATAATTTATTTTCTTTAAATAATTGTGATATTGTTTCAATCATTGGAAGTTCGTTTGGATCAGCCTGCCTGATTTGTTCTTGCATTGGTGTATCCACCATCCCAGGTGAAACAAGACCAAAAGCAACTTGATTTACAGGAAACTCTGTTTTAAAACACTCGTATACCATTTGCTGCCCTGCTTTACTAACGCAATAGCTGCTTGCACCAGAAACTGGATGAATGATTGTTTCGCTAGTTATAAAAAGCACTCTACTATTATTAAATTTACTTAATAATAATTGGGTTAAGAAAAAAGGCGCTTCAACATTTATCTGCTGAGACTGTCGCCAATCATCGAGTTTGACGTTTTTAATACTATTTAACGGATGAATGGTTGCAGCAGCATGCACTAAATAGTCAATATGCGAATATTTAGAAAGAGTTGATATAACTTCCTTCCGTCCCTCAGGAGAAGCTAGATCGGCCTCAATAGTTAACACTTTTTTTGGAAAAAGTTCTTGTAATTGAGATAGTCTATTACCGCGCCTACCAATAGCGATAACTTGTATACTCAGCTCGTTTAGCAGCAAAGTTTTAGATAGCTGAAGCCCTATACCTGAACCAGCACCAGTGATTACTATAATTTTTGACATATCCTTTTCCTTATTTACACTAAGAACTTGACCTATATTTATTGTGTGTGAAAAGAAATCCACAAGCTTGTGATGATTGGCATAATCATCCACAAAACCTTCTCCCCGCCCCTTTTCAAAAATAGTGACATCATCAGCTAACAAGGACTTTGTTTTTTTCTTATGACCTTTTTTAAATTGCTTTATGAAATTGGCTGATAACTTTTCCTACATGAGTTTTTATCCCTGAGTTTTCATGATAAATGGACTTGGATAAACATCGGGAATTTGCAAACTAGGCAGCTATTCCATAGGATATCCCAGAATTTGCGTTTAATACTAGCAAAGGTAAAGTCCTTTCGGATATATTGTTCATTCATAAGACACTTAAAACTAAGTAATGAATAATGAACTTCTTAGTTTCAATACTAAGCAGAATCAAACAGGCATACTCATGATCTCTTTGTAACCTTCAATTGCCTTATTTCTAATTTGAATAGTCGCATCTGAACCTATACCAGCTTTAGATCTTGCAATCATTACATCTGCTAACGTTACACTTCTATCCCCTAATTCAAATGCTGTAGTTTTCTTTCCTGCATCTTTATGTAAATCATTTACAGTATTGAGAGCGTTTGACAATAAATCACCAAAATTATTGGTTGTTTTGTTAACAATATTATCGTTATTCTGTGGCTTTGCTATGGCTTCAAGAGACATGCTCTGCATCTGGGCCAAAAGGGAATTATTTATGGTGGTCATGATTATTTCTCAGGTGTCAATATGTCGTCATAGGTCCTTCTGTTCTTGCAACTACAATGCCAACAACAAATTTAAACCCTTAAAAATCAACAGCCAAGGTGTGAGTAAAACCCACCTTTCATTATTATCGCAAACAATAAAGAGTAATAATATTTAAACCCAAAACTCCATTTGCTCATTTTTGATAATTACTCTCAAAATATCACTTCGAGTTATTAACCCTAATAATTGATGTTTTTCATCGACTATTGGAAGTGCCCCAATGTGTTGATTAAACATTACTTGGCAAATTTCATTAATACTTGTATCCGCAGAAGCAGTAATGACATCATTAACCATTATTTGAGAAACAGGATCCGTAGCATTTTTTGTAGAAATTACTTGTTCATTAAAATTAGTATTTGCAAGCATATCTCTATCTGAAACAATTCCTATGATCTGACTAGTTCGATTAACCACTGGAAAATGACGAAAGCGATAATCTTGAAACTTAACACGCGCTTCTGAGATTAAAGTTCCCTCAAATAATGTAACTACCGGAGATGACATAAAATCATTAGCGTTATTTACTGATTGACGTTCCTTATTGGAAATATTGTGATAAGCAGTGTTTACAACTTTCCTCTTTTGGTCATTTATTTCTAGGTTCTGAATACTACTTTCTTCCATATCTATAACTTTTGTGATTTTGTTTAATGCTGTTAACGGTTTTACTCTTTGCTTTTCCAACAACTTATCTGTTCTAGCAGGAACAGCTAAACCTTGGCTAAAAATCCAATAGGTCATAGTTTATAATCTCCATGGTCCAGTAAAATAGGCAATATTTATCCCTTGCCTTGACAGGCAAGGGTTTTAGCTGTGTTTCTACAAGGTTGTTACCTGCTAATATTTTAGTTCGTCCAGCTCTTCCAAAAAAGTAACCTGTGAACAATATAATCGTTTGATAGTCGATATTTATAGGCCATTATTTTCCTTACTCTTAAATTGAATACAACTAATCAATCTTCTGTTTTTGATTGTTAACTCCGTTTAACAAACGATAAATATCACTATCTGTCGTTAACATCAAGGTTGTCTTTTCATCAATGATATCTTGATAAATTTCAAGTATTTGTACAAATTCATAGAGTTCACGTGCTGAATTGTTTTTGTTATAGGCTTTGGCATAAATTCCGGTTGCCAATGCATCAGCATCCCCTTTGATTTCTTCAGTTTTCCTGTATGCTTCCGACTCTATTTGTTGCAACTCTTTTTGCTTACTACCTATTATTCGGGCGGCTTCTCCAGCGCCTTCTGAACGAAACCTTTCTGCAATTTGTTGACGTTCACTAATCATACGAGAATAAATTTTTTGACGTACACTCTCATTATAATTAATACGCTTAAAACGAATATCCATAAGTTCAATACCAAACTCACTCAACTTGTTAGATGCTGCGGAAAAAATATCTTCTTCAATTTGACGTCTTCCACGACTAATTGGTAATAACTTACCAATACTCGCATTTGCCAGGAGAGGATCTATCGAAGCTTTTCTTTCTTTAGTAGTACGAATGATTTCAATCAGCTCATGTTTAGCAACTGCATTACGAGTTTCACTGCCGAGAATGTCCTCTAATCTAGATTGTGCACTGCGTTCATCTCTTAGCCTTAAGAAAAATTGTAGAGGATCTTTAATACGCCAACGACCAAAGGTATCAACCGTTATATAAAGCTTATCTTTCGTTGGCATATCATTTGCCGACCCATCCCATAAAAGAATCCGTTTTTCAATGCTATTGATTTTTTGGATAAAAGGGAGCTTAATCTTCAGCCCAGCAGCATCAATAACCCCACCAATAGGTTTACCAAACTGTGTAATTATGATTTGTTCTGTTTCACCCACTTTATAGAGTGATTCATATCCTAAAATTATTAGTGGAAATAATATGAAAGCGGCTAGATATTTAATCTTATTCATTATTCAATTCCTTTAGCCGTTGAAAGAGGTAATAAAGGTAATACCGATGCAACTTTCGTATCAATTACTATTTTATTTTCTATTCTAGGCAAAACTTGCCTCATTGTTTCTAGGTAAAGTCGCCTTTTGGTAACTTCGGGCGCTTTCTCGTACTCAGATAATAAAGCGATGAACTTTGCAGTATCCCCTTTAGCTTCGTTGACTCTTTGAATTGCATAGCCCTCAGAAGAGCGAATGGCCTGATCCACCAGTAGTGACTAATACTGGTGAAATGGCTCTTCAACCTCCACTTTCGTATTTATTTTGATTGAGCGATAAAAGACTTCCATTGCGATAAGCGAGGGATAAACATCGGTACTCGTTTTTGATGTTCTATATATTCCTCACCAAATTCTTTTATTACCGCTAATTCCTCGCGTTTGGACAGTCGGTAATAGATAAAGATGATAACCGGTAGTAATCCGACAGAAAAAAGTGTTGGCCAATGCACCACGCCTTCACCAAACAATGCAATAAATAACCCCGTGTATTGTGGATGCCGTGCCAAGGCATAAAGTCCATCAGTCACCAATTTATTTTCTTGTCTGGCTCGGTGTACCTGACGCCAGCCTTGAAAAAATATACCGATGCCAATGAATAGTAATATGTAGCCCAAAATCATTGAGATCATCATGCCTGTTTCACCCATCCCCACCAAAGAAGACCACAGATTGGCATTGAGACCGGTTTTGTCGAGACCACCAAAACGCGCTAGTAAGTAAATCGTTAATGGAAATCCATACATTTCTGCATATAGCGCAATAATAAAAGCTTGTACCACTCCTGCCCCTGCCCATTCGTGCCAAGACGTAGGGGCCAAATATTTATACATATACCATGAGACAAGCACGATCATGATCAGCGCTAGTACCCACATCCCTGAATGTGAAATTTCCATTATTAATCCTTAAGTTACAATTTTTTAACCTGCGGGTGCTTTATTACAACAACTCGCCACGTGCTCAGCGTTACCGTTTAAATTTTGAACGGTAAATTTATAGTAGTCTTCTTTAAGTTGATTCCATCAATCATCAGCAATATCAGATCACTTACACCAACGCTGAGTTTCATGGCAGTCAGATTAAAAACCTCCACTTTAGCTGAATTACTCTTTGGCCAATTTAACTTTATGGCCAAAATAGTTATATAACGGTACCCAAATTAACGCGATGTACCATCCGTACGCATAGCTTTCAGCCGCACCTAAAAGAAAGCTGCGCCATGATATCCACGTAAAGCCGGGTAAGAGCTTTAACCAGACAGTGTACATCGCCTGTTCTGGAAGAATGAGATCGAATACCACGCAGATTATAAAACTCATTAGCAAAAACAAACTGGTAGCATTGCCAAAAGCAAAAAGAGAAATTTTATGCTTCATTTTTGTGCTCCTCTTTAACAATAAATTTATTAGGCTTTTTGCTTAGTTGTTCAATATTATTATCAAACTCATCTAAACAAGATTTGGAACAAAATCGAAACAACTTACCATCGACCAATTCACCATAACCTTCGTTGTCAGCTACAACTTTTCCACAGACTGGATCCATAAAAACATCATTATTTGATTTTTTTTCTTCTGCCTTGTGATGGCCATGAACCATATGTGAGCCACAACCAAAGCGCATCAGAAAATAAAATAATACAGCGTAAACCAGTAACGACAATAAACCTTCCATAATGAGTATCCTAATTGCTTCTGTTAAGTAAAAAAACGTGATATTTAATTACCTACATCACGCAGCGGTGCACTTTTATTTATTTAATTGCACCATATCAAACTTTTTAATTGTGCCGGACAAAACTGAAACTTTAGCGAAGTGTTCATCTATAATTTCATCGATTATAATTTGTCCTTTTTCAACTTTACGAAAAAAATCGGCACCGTCTTCATTATCATCATTCATAGCAAATCGGTAAGTATTTAAAATTTGTCCCACTTTTGCACCGTCATCAAATCCAACACAGACAACAATATTATCTGGTGATGCAGAAACTACTTGACCACGCATTAGATATCGGTGTGATAAATCACTATTTGCACATCCTGTGAGCACTAGAAAAAATACTGTTAGTGCAAAATTTTGAAATGTTTTTATTAACATAAGTAATTCCTTATTAAGTTATTTTGGCTAGGTACTAACGCTTTCTTTTAGTCGAACTTGGTGGTGCTTTATGACAACTCCAAGGTTCATGTTCAAAATTATCTTTAACGTTTTGATCACAATATTTGTAATAGCCCTCTTTAGTATGCGTCCACCAATCGTTGTGAATATCCACTCCATGTTTTCTAATAACATTTTCAATACCATCAAGGTTCAAATTCGCCGCATCATAGGCTAAGTGAATGGTCCTCTCTTTTCGATTGAAGGAAACCTCGTCTAAGCCAAACAGGTGATCTATTTCGGCAATTAACCCATCGATGTTTTCATCTGTTACCTTGGTAAGCCTAAGATTTCTAACCACTAGGTTATTTTCTCTAACGCCAACTCTATGATCTAAATCAGTCATAATAATTTCCTCTAAAAGTGTTTATTTATTTAACAACCAAGGTACCGCTATACATTTTCATTTGACAATGAAAAGCATATTCACCTTTTTTCAAGAGCGGTAACTGGACAGCAAAGGTTTTATTTAGTGGTAAATCGGCACTTATTTCTAATTCAGGAAACAGCACGGTTGCCGCACAAGGACTGGCATCTTTACGGACAAAGTTTATCTGTAATGCTTTATTTTCAAGCAAAGAAATATGCGCAGGTTGATAAATTCCGTCTTCAACAACAACGGTTATTTCACTATTATCCTGCTCATCGCTCACTTGAGTTGATTGCGCTTGGTATAACCAAAACCACCAAACAATTAACACGATTAAGCCTAAGCCAATTAAATTAATTATTAACATATTGAACCCCTTATATTAATGCTCTTTGGGTTTAAAAAAACGTAAACGGTTGGCGTTACTGACCACAGTTAATGATGAAAATGCCATGGCAGCACCTGCAATAACCGGGCTGAGTAACAAACCAAAAAATGGGTATAAAATCCCTGCTGCAAATGGAACCCCTGCAACGTTATAAATAAATGCACCAAACAGGTTTTGTTTGATATTTCTAAGCGTGGCTTTACTGACAGCTATTGCATCAGCTAAGCCATGAAGTGATCCTCTCATCAAGGTGATATCAGCACTTTCAATTGCCACATCGGTTCCAGTACCAATGGCGAATCCAACATTGGCCAATGCCAATGCTGGGGCATCATTAATACCATCTCCTGTCATACCAACGATTTCATTTTGGGCTTGTAATTCCGCCACTTTATTTGACTTATCTTCTGGAAGTACCTCAGCAAACACTTCTTTTATACCGACTTTTTTTGCTACTGCATTTGCAGTAGCTCTATTATCGCCAGTAAGCATAACTACTCTGATACCACTACTTTGTAGCCTTTTGATTGCTTCAATAGAGTCTTCTTTGATTGGATCAGATACAGCTATAATTGCTGCAAGTTTATTATCTATAGCGAGGTACATTGGTGTCTTAGCTTCATCAGCTAACTTTTGTGCTTTTGAGACAAATTCTCCTAAAAACACGCCTTTTTTAAACATCAACTTTTGATTACCGAAGAGTAAATGATGATCTTCAAGTTTTGCCTCTATACCGTGTCCAGCTATAGCTTGAAAATCACTTATATCTTCAGGATCGATCTCTTGTGCTATCGCGGAATCAACGATAGCCTGTGCAAGTGGATGTTCAGATCTGCTTTCAATACTAGAGGCTATCGTTAAGATATATTTTTCTGTATAGGATTTATCAGCAACGAGAATGTCGGTTACCGTAGGAGAACCCTCTGTAATAGTCCCCGTTTTATCGAGAATCATCGCGGTAATTTTTGATGCTGTTTGTAACGCTTCTCCATTTCTAATCAAAACTCCAGCTTCGGCAGCCTTACCTACACCGACCATCACTGACATTGGTGTAGCCAAACCTAAAGCACAAGGGCAGGCAATAATCAGAACCGTGGTTGCAGAGACAATCGCAAAGGCTAACGCGGGATCAGGACCGAAGTTAAGCCATACCAAAGCGCTAACAATAGAGATGATCATAACAACAGGCACGAAATAGGCAGATATAGCATCTGCTAAGCGCCCAATTGGTGGCTTAGAGTTTTGTGCTCTTTTCACCATATTAATAATTTGTGCTAACGCAGTATCTTTACCTACTCTTGTCGCTTTAAAAAGAATTGAACCCGTCTTATTTAATGTTCCTGCAACGATCTCATCTTCTTCTTCTTTTGCGACAGGCATAGGCTCCCCTGTTAACATGGACTCATCTATCGAGGTGTGCCCCTCAATGACTAGGCCATCTACAGGAATTTTTTCTCCTGGGCGTACTCGAACAATGTCATTTAATAAAACTTGCTCAATAGCAATATCAACTTCTTTCTTATCACGAACTACTCGTGCTGTTTTTGCTTGTAACCCAATTAAACGCTTAATTGCTTCGCTTGTTCTTCCTCGCGCTTTTACTTCTAATGCTAACCCTAAATCAATCAATCCGATGATCATTGCAGTAGCTTCAAAATAAACATGCCTTGCCATTTCAGGAACAGCCATGGGAAAGAAAACAACTACCATAGAATAAATCCATGCAGTACCTGTTCCCAGAGCAATTAACGTATCCATATTTGCACTATGATTTACAAAAGATTTCCAAGCACCAACATAAAAATGCTTACCTGCAAAATACATAATGGCTGCACATAAGATCCCTATAAATAACCAAATACCACGTTCCAACGTAGTTTCAACAGTCATTGGGCCACCTGCAATACTATAAATCATCAACGGTACGCCAAGGCCCAAGGCTATCCACATTTTTCTCATTAAACTTGTATAGTATTTTTGGTCTGCAATCTCCTTCTCATCTAATAGTTCATCATCACTTGTATCTTCTGCACTCCTTGCGTTGTAACCTATTGATTCTATGGCTTGCACAAGATCCTCTGAATCAACTTCTCCATCAACAACAACAGTCCTCAATGCAAAGTTCATCTGAGCATTATCTACGCCATCAATACGCTTCAATGCTGTTTCAATCTTGGCGACACAACTTGCACAGCTAGCGCCCTCAATAATCAGCTCTTGGCTATTTTTATGGCCAGTGCTGTCCTTTGGTTTATTCATAGTTATCTCCTTTTTCACGCGTTTTCTGCGTTATAACCAAGTGTTTCGATGGCTTTTATAAGCACTTCAGAAGCTACTTCTCCAGTTACCGATACAGTTCGCAAAGCAAAATTCATTTCTGAACTATCGACGCCATTAATGCTCTTTAGCGCCGCTTCAATCTTACCGACGCAACTTCCGCAGCCAGCACCTTCAATGATCAGCTCTTGATTATTCTGCTTGTCAGTTATGTTCGCTGATTTATTCATTATTTACTCCTATTTGCGCATCATCTCGAATATCACCTTCGATGAGGTGGCAGATCATATGCCCAGTCGGTGTTTTATCTGGCTTGTTTTGCCAATCATTAATGGCACTTTTCAGTTTTTTTCTTAAGCGTAGTGCGGCTTGAAACTGTTTTTCGGTTTCAGCAAGCCGATACTCAATAATTTTTCTCACTAATGGGCAAGCGGTATGCCCTTTGTCAGCCTCAACTAAAATATCTTTGATCTCTGCGACTGAAAAATCTAATTGTCTAGCACTTAAAATAAACTTAAGTCTTTGTTGAGCTTGTTTACCGTAAATTTTATAGCCATTTCCAGCACTTTTTATCGGCATAATTAGTCTAACTTTAGTGTAGTACCTCACCGTATCAGGTGTTGTATTCAAAGTTCTTGCTAGTTCTGTTACTTTCATTACACATGCCCTTATTCTTAATATGCAAACACAGCATTTTTTAAAATTATACTTAACTTACACCTATGCCTTAGACACAGGTCAAGTAGTCATCTGCAAATACTATTCTTTGTTAACAAAAATTTTGAAAGTTAATCACTAACAATTGACATCGTTTCATTATCTTCAAAAAAACAACATTAGGATTTAAATATCAAATAATTAAATGACGGCAATATAAATAGCATGGCGTATAATGCCGTCAAAAAATCATCCATTGAGCTTCGGTTATGCTATTGTTTTAAGAATTCAATAATTGCCGCGATATCTTCTTTAGTCATTGGATATTTAGGCATAGCAGAAGCGGCATTATTAAATTTAGGATCGATTAATTTTTGCAATACAAATGCCTCACCTTTATCTGAAATAACATCATCTAAAACAGGACCCAGCGTACCGCCTTCTCCTTTAAGCTGATGACAGCCCTGACATCCAAATTGTGTGACTAATTCAGCACCTGTCCTCTTAGGGGCATCCGCACTTTCATGACTTGGGGTATTTCGCACATCAGCAGTTAAGGTACTCGCTAGAAAAGCTTCTACTGCCAATGATTCCTTACCGGTCATATGTGCTTTCGCACGCATGTGAGGTATAACAACAGACCATTCTTTTTTAGAATACTCTTCTGCGGGACGCGCATTGTGGCAACGAGCACAATTTTCACCATAAACTTTGGCACCTTTCGCTACTAATGATGCATCGCTTAAATGTTGTGCAGGCACTGAAAATGCGCTGATGGTTAACGTAATCAATGGTAATAATAATTTAACTAATTTCATGAGTGTGCTCCTTAAAAGCCAAACGCTAATTGTAAAAATACGCGATCATCGACTATTCCACCGTGACCGGCACCTTCGTTATCGATAGAAGTACTTTCAGCTCCCAACTTTAACACTGCACTTGGCTCTAGCCAGTAATTGATACCGTAATATATACGGCTCCCCATTTTGCCTGCATCTTCTTCAAAATCATGGCCAATGCTGCCATCAAAGTCTGACTCAATATCAGAGTAGCGAACAACTAACTCAATAGGGTTTAACCAAGCTTTACCTAGTTGACGTGCCTGCCAAGTACCTTGGATATACCAGCCATTTTTGTCAAAGTCTTTTACCCATTCTTCCCCGTGCTCTCCTTCTACTTCTGCCTCAGTCTCACCTTCGGTTTCTGCGGTAGAGCCAAAAATCTCACCCCGGACACTGGCATAACTGCCAACCCAGTTAAAATCAATGTTATAAGCGCTATAGTTTAAATCACCGTCATCACTGTACTCGCCAGTATAATAAGAAATACCAATTTCCCATTCAGGCAAAAATGCATAAGCTACACGACCACCAAAGGCCATACTGTCATTGTTGTCGCCTTTTTTAACTTCCATTTCGACGCCACCACCATGATCACCTTCTTCTTGGCGTGGTCCACTTACTGTGTAAAAGTCCGTAAATATTCGACCTGCATCCCCCATGTTCCACGTATTAGCGATACTAATACCCGTATCACCTAGGATACTCGTAATGCCACCTAATGAGCCATTACCACCGTGACCACCATAAAGACCGGGGTTACTAACTGCTTTATTGATCCAGCTAGGATGTAAATTAGCTCCAAACTGGCCAAAAGGTAATAAAAATTTACCCGCTGTAATGATAGTATTATCGTTAAGAAAGTAATGCATGTTAGCGTATTCAAGTTCTGTTTCAGTTTCACCTTCTTCATTGGTACTAAATTCAATTTCTGCTTCTATATGAATTTTTTCAGAAAGTTGAAACAAGAAAATCGGAACAAATCGTGCAACGACATTATTTTGAATATCGTTGCCTTCTTCATCTTTCATGTTGCCTTGACTGATATAAGTAACATCGCCATAACCAGCAATCGCTAAACGACCAATATCCAAAGAAGAGTTTTCTTGTGCATTAACAGTTGTCATCAATGACATTGAGAGGGCTGCTGTTACAGCCGATTGGAGAAGTACCTTTTTCATGGTATCACCTTAGTATTTTGTTATAGCGAGAGGAACTTCTCTACGCTTAATAAATTAAAGAAATGTTTTTTAAATACGAGTTGTAGAGCATGAAAGTAACTTCTAATTTGCTAGATGAGGTCAATCAACATTACAAATTATTGCTCTAAACTTTTATGGGATTACAGATTAAGTGAGCGAAAAACAGGCACACTTATCCTGTATTAGCTTGTTGTAGGAGGTCGATATGGATTGGAATTTGGTTGGGATATAAGATGTCGATTTAAATTAGCGAGTACTTTTGAGAGAAAAGGGAAATAGTCTGTTATCTTTGAATCTTGCAAAAGTGATGAATTTGTTTGTCCGGTAATATTTTGCACACAATCACAATCTACGCACTTACAATCATCCATTGCTGCTGATTCATGTTCATTATGGGTTTTATTTATTTGTTCACTGTTGCCATGATGATCATTTTTTTGATCATGGTCATGAATTTTTACTCTTGTAGTAGAGGTATATAATGCAGAAGAAGTCATCGCCATTTCGGGACATATATGAATAGCTTTAGCAAACACTTGCCCGTTAACAGACAAATATATGATAATTAAAAATAGCCAATTCAACCGAAATAACATTAAATTAGTAACCCTTTAAAAACTCCAATACTAATATTATATTGTTTCTAAAATAAAAACCTTGATTGAAATCAACTTTAAATCAAGGTTTTTAGCACAAAGTCATTATTTTGATTGCTCGTTTATGTCCATTTTATTCTTACAATATACTATTTAAAATATCATGCAGACCCTATCGATTATGATGTTCTCATCACATAGGCATCGAAAATATAGATTTTTTATGTATACATATGATCCCATCTAAAGCATTAACAGCCAATAAACTGTCATCTTCAAAAGCTACATATCCAGGTATTAAATTATGTTTATAATCTATAATTTCTAGATGAGAAGTAACCCATAATTCCTGATCTAACTTTACAATTAGCCCTAGATGACCAAAGCACCTCATTTGATTTTTGATATCATTAATTGGTGAGTTCCAATCCAAAACCCTCTTGGATACATCAATTTTTGACCAATATGAATACTCAATTTGAGGTTTGGCAGACTTATAATACTCATCAATATTCTCAAAAAAAATCCTCAGTAACTTTACTGACTCAATGTGCATCTTTATCATTAAAGTGGTTAAACTTTCATCTGTTGATTGTGGTACTTGGGACTGTAATATTATGTCTCCAGAATCAAAGTTTTCACTAATTTTATGTATAGTCACACCTGAATATTCAGGCGCTCTTATTAAGTAAGGTAATGGGGTTGGACCTCTACCTTCAGGTAATAATGTTGGGTGTATATTAATTGCATATTTTACCTTTGTAACAGGGACTAAATAAGAATATTCTGCAACTATGAACATCTCGGTTCCTTGTGAAATCAATTGATTTAGTTCACTTAAGCTAGGCTTGTGGCTATGCAAAGGAATGCAATTATTTTCACATAACCTATCTATTATAGATGAGTCATGTGTAGAGCTATTTTTATACACTCTCAGTATTTGATGACCTTCTTCCAGCAAATATTTTAAGCATGAGGAAAATAAATTATTCCCTAAGTAAACAATTTTCATAAGCTACTTTTATTGTTAAATCAAAACGCCTGAAAAATATAGATATGATTGTTATTTAAATCATATCTATAAACTTTGACACTATTTAAATTTTTAAAGAAAATAAAACCACTAAAAAGTAATAATTAATTGCATCAATTTCTTTGAGGTGAAATACATACCGATTAATGCTGATGCTCTTTCTTAGGTTTGTAATCACGCCCCGAAGAGTGACTATGAACAACTTTCCATTCACCATCTATTTTTCGAAATAAAAACGTTTGATAACCACTTTTATCAAGTTCACGGTCACTTTTTTTCAATTTAGCTTTAAAACGTGTATTAGCAATAGCCCAGGCAAAGGATTTATCATCTCCTTCAAAATGAACTTCAATATCGGTAAAGTCCAGCGTCATATATTCCATAGCGCCTTTTTCTGGCTCAACATGATGAGTAACTAGGGAATCTAAACCTTTATTTTGACCGCCCGACTCAATATAACGAGCACCATTGAAATCTAAAAAGTTTTGTCTAAAAGGCATTCCATCGCCATTTTCCCAACCGTATTTAATGCTTGCGATAATATCAGTGATTGCTTTTTTATCTTTATTACTATGGTCATTGTCATCATGTGCTATTGATGTAAAGCTAATAACGAGTGTTAATAGTGCGATAATGTATTTATTCATTTTTTAAACCTTTTTTATAATGATTGAATTTACGTTAGTGTGACCAATGAATATGAGAAATCTTCCATTTCCCACCTTCTTTTAGAAGGACCATTGTTTCCATTCCTTCTTTGTTTATATAACTACCTTTGAATTGTCCTGTTGATCTAGTACGAGAAACTGAATAAGCCATATCCCCAACCAGTGTCACGTTATGTTCAAGTACTTCAGTGTAAAGTTTTGCCGCATATTTCATATCAGAAAGCATATGATGATTTGCGTATTCATCCGCAGATTTTTCAACTTTACCGCCCTCAAATATGGTCACATTGTCGTCCAATAAATATCGAGCTTTATTCTTATTACCTAACTTGATTGCTTTATGAAACTGAGTAACAATTTTTCCAGGATCCGTTTCTGCTCCCGAACCTTTTAGGTAAGTTCTATGCTTACTGCTTGCATTGTTGTGAGCAAATGTCACTGGGCTAATAACCCAAGCTAAAAACGAAAATGCAACTAATGTAATTGGAATAATTTTCATATAATAATTCTCTTTTATCCGTTTTTTATTCTACTGCTGTAAGTACTTGATATTGCTCTGGAGTCAATGTTGGTAGCCTCTTAATAAATGCCACCATTGCCCAGATACGTTCATCGTCGTGAGTTTTCCCCCAAGCTGGCATTCCTGATGCTTTAATCCCATGTTTGATCACCCAAAAATTTTTACGATCACTTTGTGTTTCATCACCGTGCTCATGACCTTCATGGCTTTGGGCTGCAATGGTTAAATTAGGTGGGGCTGGGTATAAACCCACACTCATATCACTTTCTGTTTGCCCTGGTTTTAAGTGGCAACTTGAACACATAAAGTTATAGTCAACTCCGCCACTAAGGAGTAATTCAGGATCCTCTAAATCAGGTACTTCAATATTTTTAGAGGCTTGCTGAATTGAATTTTCACGAGTTTGTTCAAGAAGCCAATAAGTCAGAGCACTATGTGGTTCATCAGCCGCGACATTAACGACTCCAGAGTAAATAACAGCTCCAGCAGCAATTGCAGCAATTAGTGTTAGTAATATTAATAATTTTAAACTTTTCATTTTTGTTCTCTCTTAGTGAAGTCTCCTCTAGATTGATCAATCTAGAGGAATACATGGTGACTTGCATATTAATACTCGCAGTGTATTTAAAACCAAAATCTCACACCTGCAACGAGTTGAGTATCAACTGTCGCTTCGCCTGCTGTACGAAAATAATCAGCGGTTTTGCCATATTTACTAAACCAAGCTAGACCAATATATGGGGCGAATTCACGGTTAATTTCATAACGTAAGCGTAAATCGAGTTGAAGATCATTAATCCCCTTGCCTATGTTAAATTGCGGCAAGTCATTTGCAGAAATATTGACTTCAAGCCGAGGTTGAAATATCAGTTTTTGCGTGATCAGTAAATCATAAGTTGCTACAAGCCGACCCGAGATATCACCTTTATTACTAATAAACAAAGCAGGCTCCACCTCAAACCAATACGGTGCTAAACCTTGAAAACCTAACACTCCAAAATACCGGGATTCAGTTCCATTGGGGTTATGTGCCCGGTCATAACGAAGTCCAATTTGAGCATCCCAAAAAGCTGCAACCGAATGGCTGTAAAGCATTTGTAGCTCTAGTTCCCCTTCATCTTTACTACTATTTTCATTACCTTCAAATTTTGCCCAAAACTTGTCATAATCGGTGCCATACCATGATTGAGTGTCCCATCGATAAAAATTTGTCGCATCACCCTTTCTATATTCAAATTGGTCAGCAATAAATTTACCTACTTTCCACTCATCGGTGTCTTCCCATCCCGACATTCCCCTGTATTCATAGCCACCAGAATTGGCGAATGGGTCCCGAGCATTTTTGGGTGCATCTCCTCCTAGAGCAGGTGGCATAGCTTTCATATCACCCATCCCCTTCATGTCACCCATGGCTTTCGTGTCACCCATGTCCTTCATGTCACCCATGCCTTTCATGTCATCCATGGCTTTCGTGTCACCCATGTCCTTCATGTTACCCATGCCCTTCATGTCACCCATGCCCTTCATGTCATCCATGGCTTTCGTGTCACCCATGCCTTTCGTGTCACCCATGCCCTTCATGTCACCCATGGCTTTGGTGTCTCGAACTTTATCTTTACAGGTATCCTGCTTTAAATTTTCGAATACAGTTGTTGGCGACGATGTGCCCATTTTATCCATTGACGGCACTTCTGCTTGTGTGTTACTAGCAATAACTAGCACACTAGCCAATGCTAGGATTTGTATTTTTAATGATATTAATGTTTTCATGCGACGACTACCTCCCTAAACATGCCAGCAGCCATATGGTAAAGTAAATGACAATGAAACGCCCACCGACCGGGGGCGTCAACAGTGACTAAAAAACTCACTCGTTGAGCAGGCTGTACTGTTATGGTGTGTTTTCTTACTTGAAATTCCCCTTCGGGTGACTCCAAATCAGACCACATACCATGTAAATGCATTGGATGTAGCATATTGCTGTCGTTATGTAAGATAACCCTAATTCTTTCACCTAAGGGAAAATGAAGAGGCTTTGCTTCATTGAGTTTCAAACCATCAATCGACCAAATAAAGCGCTCCATATTGCCCGTTAAATGCATTTCAATTTCACGGCTAGGAATTCGGGTGTCTTCTGGTAGATGCACACTTTTTAAATCAGCATAAGTTAATGCTTTTCGTCCAGTGTCTCTGAGTCCTGGACCAGGGTCATCAAGGTTAGTACGGGGCATATTAACGCGCATATCAACCCCTGGGCCATATTCTGTGGATGCATGTCGAACTTCTTTACTTGCTGTTTTTAATGATGGCTTACTCATGGTTTTGCCATCCATGGGCATGTCTTTCATATCAGACATTGTGCCGATATTTCCATTCATGTCGCCCATCATATCTAACATTGTTAATAATGCTGGTTCGTCTAATTCTGGCCTAATGGCTGTATCACTTCTGTTTGCAGATAATGTTGCACTGGCAAAGCCAGATCTGTCCATTGATTGTGCAAATATTGAATACGCACTAGCGTCTTTAATTTCCACAATTGCATCATAGGTTTCCCCTGGACCAACCCTAAATTCATCCACTAATACGGGGTGTACTTTTTGCCCGTCGGTCGCCACAATTTTGAGTTTTAATCCGGGAATACGCACATCAAAAAAAGTAGATGTAGCCGCACCTATAAACCTTAATCTAACTTTATCTCCCTGCTTAACCTCTCCATGCCAATTTGCATTAGGTGAGGCTCCATTGACTAAATAGGTATAAGTTGAAGCGGTTATATCACTAAAATCAGTGGGACTCATTCTTGCTTTATTCCATGGTACTCGCTTATTCATTGCCGCAGCGAAACCAACATTGGCCACATCATCAATAAAATCAACCGCAGTGAGTTGCTGATAATTATAATAACCACCCATTTTTTTAAGGTTCAGGAATACGTCAACGGGGTTTTCATCCGTCCAGTCACTCAGCACAATAGGAAAGTCTTTATCTACTTGTTCATTTTCGAGAGAGTCTTTAGGCTCAATCACTAGAGCGCCATATACGCCAGTTTGTTCAGCCAAGGTATGCGCATGATACCAATAGGTGCCATGTTGTTTTAATTTGAATTTATAAGTGAATGTTTCACCTGGTTCTATTCCGGGAAAACTGATACCAGGAACACCATCCATCTCTGGTTCTAATATGATCCCATGCCAATGGATCGTAGTCATTTCTGACAAATTATTAGTGACCATAATAGTCACATCATCACCTTCCTTTAATCTTAAGACGGGACCTGGTAGCAAACCATTCACCAGCGTTGCAGCAGCTTGTTGCCCTGTAATATTGACTTCTTTTTCACCTATATTTAAATGTATATTCCTCCCACTTAATTCGGCATTGTTTGAGTCAGCCCAAGTATAAAAGGCGCTTAAAGGTAAAGTTGACAAAAAAGCTGTTGCAGCGACACCTTTCACAAACATCCGTCTTGATTTAAAAGCTAATTTATCTTCACTCATATTTGAAACTCCTGATATAAACGTTCACTTAGTACATATTTTTATACTAAGTGAACCCTTAAGTTAATTAGTGATTTTCGTGATTATCTTTATTGACTTTTTTGTCACCCGTTTTCTTCATTTTACTGTGATCCATATCTTTCATCTTGCTTTGGTCCATATCGTTCATTTTGCTATGGTCCATATCATCGGTTGACGCTTTAGATTGGTTCATGCACTTTTTCATCATGGCAATTGCTACAGGGTCTTTCATATCCATCTTGCTATGATCCATTTTGCTACAATCAGCTTTTTCTGCTTTTTTTGCATGCATTTTCGGATCATGAGCGGATGCATTCATTGATAAAGTAATTGCTGGTACTAATATCAAAGCGATTTTGCCTACAGTTTTAATAAAGTTAGTTTTCATGGTTTTCTCCTACGTTAGTGATTAAGGTTAATTTATATAAATTCATCGAATGCAATATTAGTTGCATCAACATTCTTAGTTTTCAAAAGATTTATCGTTGCCGACATCATATTCGGTGGGCCGCATAGATAAAATTCAACACCATCAATTTGACAAATCTTGTTAATATTTGATGTGAGTAAATCTTGAACATACCCCTTTGCTCCTGACCAGTTCTTATGCGGCCTAGACAAAACAGGGTAGTAAAAAAAATTTGGATATTTTCTAGAAAGCCTGTAAAGCTCATCTTTATATAACAAGTCCTCCTCAGTTCTAGCACCATAGAAAAAATAGATACCTCTAGTTTCCTTTCTTTCTTTTTGGTAGAAGCACAATTGCTCTTCAATCAATGATTTCAATGGTGCCATTCCAGAGCCTGCTCCGATAAGCATCATTGTTTTATTACTTGAAGGTTTAGCGTGAAAATCTTCAAATGGACCAGCCGCTTCTATTGTTTGCCCTAGCCCCAAATTGCATATGTAGCTAGAACCTACACCGGGATATATACTTTTATTTGGAGCATTTTGAATTTTGACGGTAAACTTTAACTCGTTAGTACCAGCTTCAATCTGCCCATCACCATTAGCTAGAGAATAGCTTCGACTACAAGCTTGATGCTCATACTCAAAATACTCAATATCACGCCAATGGTATTTGAAAGCGTCAGGAAGACGCGCTGGTATAGATATTCCTTTAGCTGGTGGTATATAGAAACGAAGATGAGCACCTGCTTTGAATTTTAATTTCTCACCACCAAGCACTTTAAAACGCAACTCTTTTATATAGGGACTAATAAACTCACTATGCGTTAATTCAAGAAGGTATTTTTTGGCTTTAGTAACGTCAATTAATGTTAACCTCTTAGTTTCTGTTGCATCATGTTGACAAGCCAATCTGTAACCTTGTTGCAATTGTTCCTTTGTTAAAAGTACATGCTCTGCTGAAGTGACTTTAACACTGCTATCAAGACGTACTTTACATTGGCCACAAGTCCCGCCACCGCCACAGGTTGATGACAAAGCAATATCATGATCAATTAAACCATCAAGTAAGTTGGTATTAGTAGCTAAATCGAATTCCCCGATAGGCTCCAGATCTTTATCAAATAACGCCAAAGTTCGACTTTTTCTGCCAAAACGAATTTTGTATTGACCATTAAAGAGCAGCTCAATAGTCCAAATGAAGCCAGTTAAGGAAAAGAAAAGCGTGAAAAGAGAAAATAAAATGATTTGAACATTATTGAAGCTTCCTTCAGTGCCATAATCCATAAAGTGAAGCATAAAGAAAATATCAACAAACCGTTTATCATCATTACTATGTTTAATTATTCGACCAGAACCAGCATCAATATAAACGCTAGTTTGAATATAATCAGCATAGTTAACTTGCCACACTTCATTTTGCTCACGAGGTATATCTTCATATGGAGGTGATAATTTAACTGCATTTTTAATCACACCTTTACCATTGTAGGAAGATTGGGCCAGTTTTCTAACCATAGTTTCATCAATAACGACTGGCTCAGCGGTGTACGCATCAACCAAAGAGTAGTCATTGTCAAAATGGCTATATAAACCTTTATTATGAGTTAACAAATAGTAAGGGTGCTCTAATAGTGATATTTGTTTTAACGATACGACTTGTTTTGATTGAGATAAGACAAGCTGTGGTTCAACTAACCTATTAATATCAACTTGGGCAACAACGGGAGTTTGTTTATATTGATTTCCTGAAGCCTTTTGATGATCCATCAAATTAAAATATAAGCCTGTTCCTAACCATACTAGTAGTTGTAGGCCAACCAACAAGGATAGCCACTTATGTAGCTTTTTAAGGAACAACATTATCTAGCTACTCCCATACTTTTATCTAATGTATTTTTTGCTCTGTTTTTGAAAATAACAAAGTAACTCAATACACCACCAGTAATTGCCGCAAAAATAGAAAAAAGTGTGAACCAAAAAAGTAGTTTATTACTTGGATCTTCTTCTTCGTAATCCATGACATGCAAACTAAACATCAAATCAAAGATTCGCCAAAATTCATGTCGCTTACTGACAAGCTTTCCTGTTTGAGCTGAAACATATATCGACGGACTGCCAAAATCATCAAAGTTAACCCGCCAAGCAGGTAATGCTCGACGGCTTAATTCAAACGGTGGATTTTCTGTAATCAATTCAGACTCAAGGACCGCACCATCACCACTATAATAGTGTTTTGCAGCGCTAATAGCTACGACTTTGTTTAAGGGAGAAATCTTCTCCCCATTACTAGCATTTACAACATATTTTTCGTCATGCTCTGTAAAACGATAAACGGCTTGGTCTATAAAAACTTCTACGGCAATGTTTTTTGCGTCAGGATATTGCTTAGCTAATGCAGATAATGGGTAAGTAATTTCATCCACATTAACTTTAGCTTGGTGATTAACCGCCAAACTATCACCATGAATATAGTCAATATCAAAAATAACCATATAGGCACCTGATATCGACCAAATCAAAAACTGCAAGCCTAAAAACAACATCAACCACCGATGAAGTTTCCGGCTAACCTTCAACGTTTTCATGCTCTATGCCTTGCTCGAAACATTTTTAATCGATGACGAACGCCACAAATAAAATAATGCAGGTAGAACAAGTAAAGTTAAAATCACCGCACTTAGCATTCCACCAACCATAGGTGCTGCAATACGACTCATCACTTCAGAACCAGTACCTGTGCCATATAATATTGGCAATAAGCCAACGATTATAGCTGCTGCGGTCATCATGACAGGACGTACACGTAAGCCTGCACCATGTAACACCGCTTGAAGCACATCAGCCTTCGTTGTTGAAATATCCTTTGACTGATGATCATTAATCATTTCGTGATAAGCCTGATTCAAATAAACCAACATAATCACACCTATCTCAACAGCAACCCCCGCTAGCGCGATAAAACCAACACCTACAGCGACAGAGAAGTTGTAGCCTTGGATATACATCAACCAAATACTACCCACCATAGCCAAAGGTAGAGTTCCCATGATCATTGCCACTTCAATAACATTTCTGAAGTTCAGATAAAGTAGAATAATAATAATGAACAAGGTTAACGGCACTACATAAGTCAATTTAGCTTTGGCACGTTGCATATACTCATATTGACCAGCCCACGCAATTGAGTAGCCAGCAGGAAGTTTTAGCTTATCTTCAACAACCTTTTGTGCATCAACAACGTAACTACCAACATCCACACCTTCAATGTCTACAAATGCCCAACCATTTAATCTTGCATTTTCTGACTTTATTCCCGGAGGGCCGTCTTCAACGAGCACATTCGCAACATCGCCTAATGAGATCCTTTGCCCATTTGGTGTCACTATTGGTAGCAAAGATAATGTTTCAGGCGAATCACGATAGTCTTGTGGGTAACGTAAACTCACTGGATAGCGCTCTAAGCCTTCAACAGTTTTGGTGACATTCATACCACCAATGGCCGTAGCAACAACCTGCTGAATTTCGCTAATATTTAAACCATAACGGGCTGCTTTAGCGCGTTGTATATCAACTTTAACGTAACGCCCACCAGCTACACGCTCTGAATATACTGATGCTGTTCCAGGTACATCTTTCAAAATAACTTCTAATTGTTTACCGATGTCCTGAATTACCGATAAGTCAGGTCCTGCGACTTTAATACCAACAGGTGTCTTAATACCCGTAGCTAACATATCAATACGTGTTTTTATTGGCATCACCCACGCATTAGTTACCCCAGGGAGCTTAACTAAACCATCTAGCTCTTTTTTCAAACTCTCAGTAGTAACACCTTCTCGCCACTCTGAACGAGGCTTTAATTGAATAAAAGTTTCAATCATTGTTAAAGGCGCTGGATCAGTAGCAGTTTCCGCTCTACCTACTTTACCAAACACAGTTTTAACTTCTGGAACTGTTTTAATCAGCTTATCCGTTTGTTGTAACAGTTGACGTGCTTGCCCTATCGAAATACCAGGATAAGTTGTAGGCATATACATTAAGTCACCTTCATCAAGTGGAGGGATAAATTCACTACCAATCTTGTCAAGTGGATATATACCAATAGCAAGAACTGCCAATGCTGCTACTAAAGTTGTCTTTGGAAAACGTAATACCGTTTTTAGAGCAGGCATATAGATAAAGGTTAAAAAGCGATTCACCGGGTTTTTATGCTCAGGTAAAACCTTACCCCTTATAAAATACCCCATCAGTACAGGGACTAATGTAATCGCTAATGCCGCTGATGCTGCCATCGCATACGTTTTAGTAAAGGCAAGCGGAGCAAACATTCGCCCCTCTTGAGCTTCCAAGGTAAAAACAGGAACAAAACTCACCGTAATAATTAACAAGCTAAAGAATAGAGCAGGACCAACTTCACTGGCCGACTCCACTACTATTTTCCAGCGGTTTTCATTAGTTAACGGTGTTTTTTCCATGTGCTTGTGCATATTTTCTATCATTACAATAGCACCGTCGATCATGGCACCAATCGCAATTGCAATCCCTCCTAGCGACATAATATTCGCATTAAGACCTTGCATATGCATAACGATAAATGCCGTCAATATCCCTACAGGTAAACTCACAATGGCGACTAGTGACGAGCGGACATGAAATAAGAAAATGATACAAACTAGCGCCACAACGCCAAATTCTTCTAATAGCTTATAAGCTAAGTTATCAACAGCCCTTTCTATTAATGCAGAGCGATCATAAACAGGAACAATTTCAACCCCTTCAGGTAAGCCTTTCTTCAATTGCTCTAGCTTTTCTTTAACACCATTAATGACTTGCTGAGCATTTTCTCCAAAGCGCATAACGACGATACCACCAACAGTTTCTCCTTCACCGTTAAGCTCAGCGATACCTCGACGCATTTGTGGGCCAGTCCCAATATCTGCAACATCTTTTAGTAATAGAGGTGTGCCATTTTCATTGACTCCTAAAGGTATATTCTCTAAATCTTCAACACTTTTGAGATAACCAGTTGCTCTAACCATGTACTCGGCTTCTGCCATTTCAACAACAGATGCCCCGATCTCTTGGTTACCTTGCTTAATAGCCATTTGAATATGTGAAAGAGGGATCCCAAATGCTCTTAATTTTTCAGGATTAATTCTTACTTGGTATTGCTTAACCATACCGCCAAGTGCAGTAACTTCTGATACGCCAGGGACAGTTTGCAATTCATATTTTAAAAACCAATCTTGTAAACTGCGCAATTGACTTAAGTCTTGTTGACCCGTTTTATCAACTAAGGCGTATAAATATACCCAACCTACGCCTGTAGCATCAGGTCCTAATTGCGGTCGTGCATTGCTGGGTAAGCTAGGGGCTACTTGACTTAAATATTCAAGTACTCGCGAACGCGCCCAATACAAATCTGTATCTTCATCAAAGATGACATACACGTAAGAGTCACCAAAAAAAGAATAACCTCGAACAGTCACTGCGCCAGGAACTGACAGCATGGCAGTAGTCATCGGATAGGTAACCTGGTCTTCAACAACTTGTGGGGCTTGACCAGGGTAACTTGTTTTAATAATTACTTGCACATCAGATAAATCAGGCAGTGCATCAATAGGCGTTTTATTAACAGAATATAAACCAATGCCTACGAGTAAAAAGGTAGCGAGTAATACAAAAAATCGATTACCAACGGACCAACGTATTATAGAAGCAATCATAATAATCTAACTCCTATATTAGTGGTTTGAATGATCAACAACAGGTGCTTCTAATCTAGAAGTTTCACCCTGTTCATCACCTTGCCCTAGTGGGGCAATTTCAAAAATTACAAAATGTTCACCACGCACTTCAAAAGTAAACTTAACTTCCATCCCCTCAGAAAGTCCTTCAAGGCTAACATTGTGCCCTGTAATGAAATCTAAAGTAGCCGCAGGTCGTCCCCATTTTTCAATAGCAGTTCGACTAATGTTCACCATTCCATGATCGATCATTAACGAGTTAATTGTTCCAGTAACTGTCGCTGACGAGTCATCTGCCACTTCTTCAGTTACTTGGCTTGTATCACTTTCACTCATGTCGTCAGGAACATGGATGTTGCTAATTTTATAATCACCATTATCTTCTTTTGTCACTTCAACATGTAAACTCATCCCTTCACTAAGTAATGAGAAATCGACACTGTCCGATGCGATGAAATCCATCGTCATTTCTGGCCATTCCCATTCAGGTATCGCCTCATGAGCTAAAGTTAACATTTTATGATCTGCCATCATGCTCTCGATACTAGCTTGAACCCAAACAGAAGAAGGCATTGAAGCATCCGCTTCATCAACATCGCTATTCATTCGCTTGAAGTCTGAAGACTTACTCGATTCTGAATCTAATAAGAACTGTGCAGAACTAACAACTTTTTCCCCATCACGCACCCCTTCAAGTATCTCAACACTTTCGCTATCGTATCGACCTACAGATACTGCAACCGATTTAAAACTCCCCTCACCTAAGGCGAGAACAACTCTATCTTGGTTTCCTGTTCTAATAAGTGCTTCTTTAGGGATTAATAAAGCTTGTTCGTCACCTGTTGTGTGAATCGCAATTTGAGCAAACATATTTGGTTTGAATTCGCCTTCTTCATTTTTAAAACGAAGACGTACTTTCACAGTACGAGTTTTTGCATCTAGTGTTGGGTAAATATAATCAACTTTTCCTTGCCATGTTTTTCCTGGTAAGTAATCAAGAGTCATGGTTACTGGGGTGCCTGTTTTGACTTGACCCGCTTGGCGTTCAAAGACTTCAGCTTCAACCCACACTTCCGATAAATCACCAATTGACATTAAAGTAGAGCCAGGCTTAACAAAAAATCCTTCACGTATTTTTAAATTTTCCACCACGCCATTTTGTGGAGAATAAAAAGTAATTGTTTGCTGTACTTTCTTTGTTTTCTTAAGTTTTACTATTGATGATTTTGGAAGTTGTAATGCTGACAATCGATTTTCAGCAGCACTAATTAATCGGCTATTTTTACGATCTAATGCCAATAATAATTCTTCTTGGGCATTAACTAATTCTGGGGAATAAATTTCATAAAGGGGTTGCCCCTTCTTAACAGGATCTCCAATAGCCTTAACATATAGCTTTTCAATCCATCCTTGTACTCGTGGATGGATATGAACTAACTTATCTTCATCATAAGCAACATAACCGACTGTATTTATTTCAGTGTGCAATGATTTATAACTAACTATTGCTGTTCTTACACCGAGGTTATTTACAACATCAGGAGAGATACGAATTGTTCCGGGACCTTCATCAGGTCCTTTACCACCATCGTCGTAAACAGGTACTAAATCCATACCCATTGGTGACTTCCCTGGCTTATCTCTTTTGTAGTTCGCGTCCATTGGAGCTACCCAATAAAGCGGCTTCTTTTCAGCCGTTACAACAGAGCTTGCTTCCCCACTATTTGTCGGGGCCATAAAACTATAAACCCCAAATGTTAAAAAGCCACCGATAACCATGCCAATTACTATTGGCTTAATATTGTTGTTCATTATTCTTCTCCCGAAATAACAGTGAAACCACTATTATTTGATAAATTCATATTATTGTTACTAACGACAGGATCTATGCTGCCTATAAAAAGGTAATTAAGTTCTAGTAATAATTTCTGCTCTTCGACATTAAGCGTTAACTCATCTATTTCCGCATTTAATACAGCGATTCGTGAGCGAACTACTTCGGCAAAGTCACCATCATCATTGGTGTAGGCTGTTAGCGAAGCTTCAGCTTGATCATGGATTTGAGGCAGTAGCTTGTCTTTGTATAAGTTCTGTCTATCTTTCAATCGAAGTAAGCGCCCTTTTGCACTGGAGTATGATGCGAGCAATTTCCTCATCAATAATAATTTTTCAGTTTTTATAGCTTCTGTTTTTGAAATAGCTGACTTAACTTCTTTGTCCTGTCTATTATCTGTAAAAAGCGGCAAGTCAAAAGTAACCCCTACAGAGAACAAGTCCGCTCGACTATTTCCCATTGGATCATCATCACGGTAACCATAACTAGCATTAACTCCCCACTCAGGTTTGTATTTTTGCTTTGCCAATTTAATTCCAGTTTTTGTTGATTTAATTTTCTTTTCAACTGCGACAAGTGAAGGGTGGTTAGCAATATACTTTGCCAGTTCACTAGGGCGTAACCAGCTATCTGTAAGAACTATATTGCTATTTACTAGGTCAATTTGAGGTAATTGCTTAGTCAAAACGATATTATGAAGGTTAAAATCATCGTCTACATAAGTTTCACTTTGAGAACTTTTCTCTATAGAAAACTCTGTTAACCATTGAGACAACATACCTTCAAAGCGGTTTTGTTGTTGTCCTAAGACATCTAAACGATCTTCTAATCTTGTAAGCTCCAATTGCGCTCTTACAATATCTTGCTGCCTTGTTTTACCTAAAGTAGACGAATAACTTGCTTCAGCAACATCCGCTAACTGTTCAAAAAGTGTTCTGTTTTTTTCAATTAAAGCAATACTTTCTTGAACTCTGTATGCATCCAACCAAAGGCTACCAACAGTAACAGCTACTTTGGACTCTCGATCTTTTCGTTGATACGGGAATGATTCACTTTCAATCTTGAGTTGTTCTCGTTTAATCAACAATGTATCCCCACGAGGAAACATTTGAGATATGCCAACTTTCGCTTGTGTCATTCCCTCTTGTCCAAAATCAAAGCCATCTGTAGGTAAATTGGCTAACCCTATAGATACTTTCGGATCTGGTAACGTGCCTACGGCTGTACTCATCGCTTCAATAGCATTTTGCTTATGAACATTTCCCGTTAACCATGGATCATTCTTCTGCGCAGACTTGATAGCTTTCTCAAAAGTTAAGGCTGAACTAGAAGTAATAGTAGGAATATCAGCAGAATTTGCAGTTAGCACTGTAAGAGCTAACATACCCGCACAGTATTTCACGCTTAAACTTCTGATATTTTTAAATTTATTCATTAAAACTGCTCCTCATAAGATTGAACGCTAGCATAGACCTCATAAGCGCCCCCTTTCTTAAGTAATAACACTTTATAAGGTTGAAATTTATCACCTACTTCCATACCGGGAGTTCCCGCTGGCATTGCAGGAACAGATAATCCAATAACATCGTCAGAGTGTTTTTCTTTTAAAAATTTATGAATAAATTTGGCAGGAACATGCCCTTCAAATGCATAACCATCTTTTGATATAGCGGTATGACAAGAACGGTATCGAGGCTCTATTCCTTTCTCTTCTTTAACCGCTGTAAAGTTTTGATAATTATGAACTTTTGATTCGAACCCTTGCTCATTTATATGGCTAACCCATTTTTTGCAGCAACCACATGTAGGACTCTTATAAACCTCTAAAAGAATAGGATGAGGTTTAGCATTTTGTGTTTTAGATGAAGTCACTGAAACTTCTTCTTTTGAACAACTTGCAATAGCAATGACTAAAGTAAAGGCTGCAACAGCCTTTAACGTGAATTTTTTGGAAAACATAACCCCCCCAAAGGGATATCAATTAATATTTGAATTGATTAGGTTATTCTTGATTTTGCTTAAAAATACTTAAACGCAGAGATCAAAAAGCCTAATACAGATAATTTTCATATAAGTGAGCCAAATTTTAGGCACAATTATTCTGTATTTAGCTTAGTATTGGAGGTCTATATAGAGATGATGATGATTGACTTTGAGCCAAGTTTGAATATGATAATATTTTTGATGATAAATCAATAAATAGACTGTCATCTGTGTCTTTCATTAGTGTAGCGATACTTGAGCAACCTCCAGTAAAACAACTACAACTTTTAACACAACAGTCCTCTTTTGCTTCATCTGAGTCATCAGAAGAATGACTCATCATTGAATGGTCACTATGGCCCATCATTGACATATTTTGCATTTGTCCTTGCACACTATCTCCCTTCATACTCATCATATGATAAGACATAACAGTAGACGCAACCGCTTGACCAACAAAGGTCAAACAGACTAGCAGTACCATTAATGTTTTAGAGAAATTAGAATTCACAGCTAACCAACAAAATATTTCAATTAATTACATACTCGCATAACAAGCTCTATTTTTCAACAAATTAATTTTAAAAAAGTGAATGACTTGGTAGCCACTTACAAGAAAACATTAATTCTATTAAAGTCTTTAATATCCGATCATAAGACTACGATTATCATAGATATTTGATGCTTCTAAAATATTTCCCTCTCAAAAGTTTACAGATAGTTTTCATTACGTGAACTAATTCATAACCATCAATGCCTGCCAAGTGTAGTCAGCGACTTAAAATATACTTTGAGGTTTATAGCAATCCAATAAATTGAAGCTTAACGTCTAAACATAATAATCTCTGAAAATAATTTCTCTGTGCTCATGTATGTTTTTAATATTACAATTCAAAACTTAGCTTCTGAGTTAACCTGTAGCAATTCACCACTCATCGTCATCAAGAAATAAATTACTTTATTGTTGTCTTTATTAAATGCACTGACTTTGTAGCGATTATCCTGAGCTGCATATAGCTTAAATTCTTCCGTAGTTAGAGCCTTCCAACTTTCATCTAACTTACCAACCTTGTAGCCCAAATCCTTAAAGGTGAGTTTCTGCGTTACTTTGATGGCTACTTGTATCGCGTCTTTTGCACTGATCATTTTGTGATCACCATGCGCAAATGCTATTCCTGTATTTAACATTAAACCGACAAATAGCATTACGATTAAATTTTTCATTTATGACTCCACTAAACTTTCTAAATAAACACTGATAATAAAAGATGATTATTTGAGTCCATGCTCAACATATTCACCATTAACTATTAATTGGACCTTTACAGGAGCATCTGAGGTGTTCTTCCAATACCAACCGTGTGAGCCTTCAAATGGTGCGGTAAAGCTCCCCTTCATTTCATCTGATGTTGCTATGGCATAACTTTCAAAATACCCAGTGGTGTCCCCTTTTGGCTCACCATGTAAATCGAAATACAAAACAGAGCCATCGGTTATCCATTCATAAGTCAACTTTTGATATTGCTCCATCGTAAATTTGTATTCAACGCCTCTTCCCGCAGGAACAACAACCTCAATTGTTTCAGTGGTAGCCTTACTCGTGGTAGTTGATGGCTCAGTTGAAGTCGTTGCTTGTGCATTATTAAATACGGTTAAACCAAGCTTATTACCCATGCCCGTTGGGTCAATATTATATTCTGCTGGCAATATCACTGTGATTAATGTGATAACAGCAAAAACAAAACTAAATATTGTGTATTTAAGTAATTTACTATTGGTCAATGTTACTTCCTGCGTATTTACTGCTTGAGTGTTAGTTTGTTGCATGTTTTTCTCTTCTCTTAATTCTTTATTTTCGTTAATTAACTGACTGTAAAATTTCGTTTAGCTGATAAAGTAGCCTGTTAATTGAAAGCCAATCAACATAAACCCAGCACTCATCAATAAGCAGTTGGTATTGGTCGCAAAGCGATTAAAACTATTGTGCTTTCGCCAGTAGTTTATCAATAATAAAATAAATGCTAATGCACTGAACTGCCCCAATTCAACACCAACATTAAAAGCAATTAAATTGGCAATTAATCCGTCTGACGGTAATTGAAATTCTTGAAGTTTAGTAGCTAAACCAAAACCATGAAATAAGCCAAAAATCAGTACCGCAGTTTTGGGATTAGGCGTAAAACCTATTGTTTTCTTAAAGCCGCCTAAGTTATCAAAACCTTTGTAGACAACAGAAAGTCCAATAATGGCATCGATTAAATAAGCATTTACCTGAATGTCATTAATAACGCCAAAAAGTAATGTTAGGCTGTGCCCTAAGGTAAACATACTGACATAGAGCAAGACATCACGACTCTTATATAAAAAGAACAACACACCGACGAGGAACAATAGGTGGTCATACCCAGTAACCATATGTTTTGCACCTATATATAAAAATGGAATGATCTGCACTCCAGTATTGCTTTGTAAAAAAGCACGCGTTGTTTCATCTACGCCATGAGCAAATGCTCCCACGGGCAACAATATGGAAATTAGAGCGATAAGGCTGATTAAGCCGTATCGCTGGGAATAATTAAACATTAACAGTTTCCTTTGTGTGGGGTGTTTTAGTAAAGATTTCTTTGTGGCTATGTAATAAACGATATAAAGCAGGAAGCACAAATAGCGTTAAAATTGTTGATGATATAATCCCACCAATGACCACTGTAGCAAGTGGGCGTTGCACTTCTGAGCCAATTCCTGTGTTAAGCGCCATTGGTACAAAGCCTAGCGATGCAACCAGCGCTGTAGTTAATACGGGTCGAAGTCTAGTCAGCGCACCATCAATAATGGCGGTATCTAATGCAACACCTTCTCGTCGAAGTTCTCTGATAAAGGACACCATAACTAAACCATTTAATATTGCTATGCCTGACAATGCGATAAAGCCAACGGCTGCCGAAATTGAAAAGGGAATATCCCGTATTAATAAAGCGAAAATACCGCCAGTCAACGCTAAAGGAACCCCCGTAAAGATGATCATTGAATCTTTGAAAGAGCCAAGTGCTAAGAATAATAAGCCAATGATCATGATCAGTGTAATAGGCACGACAATTGATAGCCTTTTAGAAGCAGATTGAAGCTTCTGATAAGTGCCACCATATTCAATCCAGTACCCTGAAGGCACTTCAACTGAACTCTCTATTGAAGCTTGAATATCTTTAACGAAAGAACCTAAATCTCTTCCCCTAACATTGGCGGTAACAACAACTCTACGTTTACCATTTTCCCTATTAACCTGGTTTGCCCCTTCTACTAATTCAAGTTCAGCAACTTCTTGCAAAGGTACATACTGGTCAGCTTGTATTTGTATGGGTAAGTGAGCCAACGAATCAACATCACTTCTAAGGTTTTCAGGAAGACGAACAACAATGTCTGCTCTTCGATCACCTTCATAAAATTTACCAGCGCTTGTTCCACCTAAGGCCGTAGCAAGCTGATCTTGTAGGGTTTTAATGCTAACGCCATATTTTGCTAATTGCTCGTGATTAGGATTGATCGTAAGCATCGGCAAACCTGTTGTTTGTTCAACTTGAACATCAGCAATTCCTTCAACGTTAGCAATGGCCGTGTTAATGCTTTTACCTAATGCCGTTAGTGTTTCAAAGTCATCACCAAATACTTTAATGGCAAGTTCAGCTCTTACACCTGCAAGTAGCTCATTAAAACGCATTTGTATTGGTTGAAGGAACTCATATCTGTTACCGGGAATGGGTTCTACTACTGCTGCTAACTCTTCTACAAATTGGGCTTTAGCTTTTGTAGGTTCAGGCCATTCACTACGTGGTTTTAATATAATAAAATTATCAGCAACACTTGGAGGAACAGCATCAGTGGCAACATCTGCTGTACCAATTTTTGCAAATACACGTTCTACTTCAGGCATCTGCGTAATTTTTTCTTCTAAAACTTTTTGAAGTGCAACGGCTTGTGTTAGTGATGTACCTGGAATACGTAAGGCATGCATAGCAATATCACCTTCATCTAAGTTAGGTACAAACTCACTCCCTAATTTATTTACGGAAAATCCTGCATAACCAACAAGTGCAACAGCTAACATCACGACAAACCAACGAATTTTAAGCGCAAAAGTTAACGTAGGACGATACACCGCAAGTGATGATTTCATGATAATATTTTCTTTTTCTTTCACTGGGCCTTTAAATAAAATAGCGATTGCAGCAGGTACAAAAGTGATAGATAGAAGCATTGCACAACACAAAGCAATCACGACAGTAATGGCCATAGGATGGAACATTTTCCCTTCAACACCTGTAAGTGCAAAAATAGGTAAATACACCGCTGTAATTATGAAGACACCGAATAGTGCTGGACGAATAACTTCCCTAGTCGCATAAAATACCAGTGATAAACGTTCATTTAACTCCATTGAACGCCCATTTGAAGAGGCAGCACTCAGTCGTCTCATGCAATTCTCAACGATAATAATTGCACCATCAACGAGCAAGCCAAAATCAAGTGCTCCTAAACTCATTAGGTTTGCACTCACTCTTGTTTGTACCATGCCAGTGATAGTCATTAACATGGCAAAAGGAATAACAGCAGCCGTAAGTAATGCTGCTCGCATATTACCGAGTAGAAGGAAAAGCACTACAATAACGAGCAATGCGCCTTCTAACAGATTTGTTTTTACCGTATCGAGGGTTTTTTCAACTAACTTAGTTCGATCATAAACAGCAGTAACAGTGATACCTGTCGGTAAACTTCGTTTTATTTCTTCAAGTCTTAACCCAACTGCTTTAGCGACTTTTTGGCTATTTTCCCCGATGAGCATAAAGACCGTGCTCATCACCACTTCTCTACCGTTTTGTGTCGCTGCACCTGTTCTTAACTCTTTCCCTTCTTTTACATTGGCAACGTCAGATATACGGATCACGCTACCGTCAGTCGTTTTAACAGGGATTGTAGATAGATCACTTATCGTTTTTGCTTGCCCTGGAATACGAAGCAGCCACTGAGCACCATTTTTTTCTATAAAACCAGCACCTTTATTATCATTATTATTTTCAATTGCTTGGATAACATCTTGTTGAGTAACACCAAAAGCTAATAATTTTTTAGGCTCAAAAGCGATCAATATTTCACGCTTAAAACCACCAATAGGGTTAACTTCAACTACGCCTTGCACTTGCATTAACTGAGGGCGAATAATCCAGTCATGTACAGTTCTTAGGTCCGTAGCCGTGATTCGTTCACCTTTATCATTAAGTGCCTCAGGCTCAGCATCAACAGTAAACATGAATATCTCACCTAACCCGGTTGCAATTGGGCCAAGTTCAGGCTCTAAACCAGTCGGCAAATCAGATTTAGCTGAAACTAATCGTTCATTTACAAGCTGTCTTGCAAAATAAATATCCGTGTCATCGCTAAAGATTGCTGTCACTTGTGACAGCCCATAACGTGAGACTGATCTTGTACTCACTAAGTTAGGTATGCCAGCTAACGCAGTCTCCAACGGATAAGTAACCCGTTGCTCAACTTCAAGTGGCGTATAGCCTGGAGCTTCCGTATTGATCATGACTTGCACATTAGTTATGTCAGGTACAGCATCAATAGGTAACTTGGTAAAATTCCAAATACCCAAACCTGCTAACGCAAGCACGGCTAGCATAATGATTGAGTTTCTACGGATAGAAAATCTAAGTAAATATTCGAGCATAATCAATCCTTAATGGTCGTGTGAAGCGCCAGACTTTTCAACATCAGCTTTGAGGATGTAACTATTTTCAGTCACGTATTCAGTGCCTAAGGAAATACCACTTAGCACTTCAATTTCTTCACCTACAGCTCGACCTAACTCAAGCATTCTTACCTCATATTCATCTCCGACTTTGGCATATACAACAGTAAAATCGCGGAAGCTTTGTAATCCACTGCGCTTTACTGCCATAGGTACATCGTATGAACCAATTTCAATCGCGGCACTAACAAATGCTCCTTCTGACAACGCAGAATCAGCATTATTAACGACTACACGAAATAGCTTCGCCTGATCATCTCTGACTTTTAGAATACGGCTCTCAACCGTACTCACCTGCTTTTCTTCAACACCATTAATCGTTATCGTGGTTTTTGCACCAAGACGCACGGTTGGTAAGTCTTTTGGAAAAACAGCTAACTGGGCAATTAATGTTTCATCATTGGTAATTTGTAGCAGGGAGCGGCCTTTAGATTGTTCGCCTGAGGTAACGTTAACGGTACTAACAATTCCATTTTGAGCAGAAAAGACTTTGTACGACTGAAGACTTTCATTACTTTCAACCGTGAGTAGTAATTGACCTTTCTTAACTGACTCTCCTAGCTTTACATTAACTTTTTTAACTAACCCGTCAAAGCGAGCATAAACATTACTCGTTGCATCAGCAGGTAGAACTAACTTGCCATAGACTTGAACTGTTTCATGAAATGTTGATGGACCAACAATTTCAGTCGAGATTTCCATTGCTTTTGCTACATCTTCAGCAATTTTTGTCCGACCTTCAAAGTTGTCATACTGCCAGTTGAAGGTTTTACCCTGATATTTTGCAGTGAGTGAAACCATAAATGAGTGCGGTTCATAGATAACCATGTCACCTCGAAGATATTCGCCTTCTTGGTAAAAATTTATATCGTCTATGCCATCACCCAATCTAGTCAACTTTACATTAAGGTCAACCTCTGACGGATCAATTGCTTTTCCGTCTGTTGATGCCCATACACGAAATTCAGGAGGGACGCCTGTTTCAAAGATTGAGAGTTCAATGGCAAAATCACCATCACGCAACATTCGTCCACGGTTGGGACCTTTTTCAGGTTCGGCTTCTTCTACCTTCGGCTCTGAAACCGCAAAGCTTGGGAAGCTTGCACTTATGCTAACAAGCCAGACGGTGCTTATTAAGGCTAATATTTGAAATGTTGGTTTCATGATTATTTCTCTTTCTTGTCTTTATTAATGGTTAAAATGGACGTTCCGGTTAAACGTTCAATTTCAATATTGTTTAAATGTGCATTTTGATAAGCAGCTATCAAATCAGATTGAGCATTGAGTAGGGCTTTCTGGGTGTTCATCCATTCGGTATAGCTATACTTACCAACGTTATATGCTTTTTCTGCCTCTTTAAAAGCTTGCTCCAAAACAGGAATAATATTGTCAGATACCGCATGAATGACATGTTGGCTATGCTTCAATTGTTCGATAAGAACATATAACTGAGTATTGAGTTTATGAACTAACGCTAACGACTCTGTTTCTAGTTGACTTTGAGAGGCTCGCAAGGCTTTTATTTTTCCTTCATTTCGATTCCCATCACCAAAAGGAATTGAAATTCCAGCAACTAAGCCGAAGTCATCAGTTGTTTCATATCGACGTAAGCCTGCTGAAAATTGCCATAATGGTTTGCTTTCAATGCGTGCAAGCTCTATCTCAGACTGGGCAATTCGTTGTTTTGTTGCAAAAAGATTCACTGAAGGTGTTTGTCTAAGTTTCGTAAATAAAGAATCAAAATTGGTTACACTTGGTAAAGATAATAATGAACCCACTATCATACTTTTCTTATGCCTATTATTTTGATTTACTCCTTTAATTTGCTCACCCCATTGTGCAAATAATTGGTACTTACTTGCATCAACTTCGTGAGTTAAATCCTCAACTATCAACTCACGATTAGCTACCTCAGCCTGAGACTTTAATTTATCTACTAAAGAGGACTTCCCTGCTTTTACGCGTTTACTTATTGCTTCAAATGAATTATTCGCTTGCTTAAGACTAAATTGAGCTAACTTCAATCGCTCATTATTGACAAGAACTTGTATAAAGTAACGTGCCGTTTGTGCAGCTAAATCCAAAGCTTTAACTTCACGCTCTAAAGCGACTGTAGAGCCATATTGTTTAGCTGCTTTTATTTTACTCTGTACCAATCCACCATCTAATAACCAAGAAATAGAAAGTGTTGATTGTGCACTCTTAAAGCCGCTGTGCTCACCTGTACCTAAAGCATCTTCAATGGTAAAACCAATTTGTGGTCTAGATTGAACCCCTGCCTGTTGAGCATAGCCAGAATACATCTTGGCTTGAATGGCAAATGATTTTAGCTCAGGATGCATATCTATTGTCTGTGCAATAGCTGAACGCAAATCAACCGTTTGCAAAGGAACTTCTTGGGCAAATGCAATTGTTGGTATGAATGGCATCAGCACCAATAAAACATTCCGACGAATCCTTACAAAAAACCGACCGTCAGTCGGTTTTTTGTAAGAGCATATATTAAAATAAAGATTCATTATCAGTACCTTAGAGTAAGATTTTAATTAGCGGTTAATGAGTAAAAAGCGTTTCAATAACGTGATGTAGGCTATCTACAGACGTTGTTGAAATTAGAACTAAGAGGGGTATTGCAATCACAACACCTCCCGTGGGAAATGGTCTGAACTGTTTATCACTAAGCAAATGAAGCACTCTTTGTTCAATAGAATGACGACAGAAATGAACAAATAATTCACTATTATATTGTGGATGAATAGAGTAGCTCGCAGCCAATTTAGTAAACTTTACTAAGGTACTTGCAACGTTATGTGATTGTTGCTGATTTTCGGCATAAAAAGAATCAGCGGCTTGCTCCATAGATAGCGACATCATGGAAATCAATAACTGTTTAACATTATTAGCGAAATAAGCTGAGAAAAATGAGAAAAGCCATTTCTTTAATGGATCAAAATAATGAACATGAGCTAACTCATGCTGAATAATTATTTTTATGTCATCAGCAGTTGTTTGCTCGACAAGACTCGTAGATATAAAGCATGATGGCCTAAACACACCACCAGTGAATGCTGTAGGTATAGATGATTCAATGAAATAGACTTGCTTACTATTTTCAATCCCTAATACACGTAACAAATTAATTTGATGATGATTACGATAAAGAAGAGTTATTTTTCGTATAAAAATATACAGAGTAAAACTGGTAAAAATAAGTAAACTAGCACTATGCCAGCTCATAAAATAGAAAATATCAGGATGGTGCCAATGAGCAAGGTCTGTCAACCAAACAAATATTGAACCGTTTTGAAATAGTGGACTAAAAAAGAGTGTGGCACATAAAGATATCAGCCACGGAGCAAGCACTAATAACCATAATAATGATTTACGAGTTGATACCGCATAGTGTTGCAACTTACTTTTGACTAACCAAAAAGTAATTGAGACAAATATGTTAGCCACGATAAAGGCTAAAACCCCCACCGTGAGCAAATTAAATACTAATGCCCATTGGCCATAAATCATTTTTCAGAATTCTTCTGTATTTTTTGACGTTGTTGTTCAATCATTGCTTCCAATTTATCTAGCTGCTTTTCATCTAGATCTGATGAAATAGAAGAGAAAGCAGCAACAACACTATTTTCATCTTCAGTAACAAAATCATGAGTAATACTTTTAATCAACTGACCTATCAGCTCTTGCCTTGCAACTTTTGGAAAGTATTGATAAGCGTGGCCGTTTTTTACCCTACTTAACAAATCTTTTTTAAACAAGCGTTCTAGCGTACTTTGAATGGTATTTAGAGATCCGCCTCGGTCTTTTTCAAAATAGCTATGCACCTGCTTGGCATCAGCAGGTTGATTTTTCCATAGATATTCTAAAACTTGTTTTTCTAATTCACCGAGTAACATAAATTTCAATCGCCATTTTTTAAGTAATAGGATAGTGCCACACAAAAAACCGAGAGGCAATCGGTTTTTCGATTTGTTTCATTAAGAGTTCTATTTTAAGTAGCTTTTAAGAATGGAAATAACATCTTCTACCTCCTCTAATCGTTCCTCTTTTGTCATATCCTCTGCACCTAAATGTTCCCTCAAATGACCTTCTAATACTTCCTTCATCAGCCCATTAACCGCACCTTTAATCGCAGCTACCTGTTGTAAAACAGCCATACAATTAGGCTCTCCTTCTAAAGCAGTTTCTAAAGCGAGTGATTGACCTTTTATTCGTCTAACACGACTGAGGAGCTTTTTTTTCCCTGCGATTGTATGTGACATAAATTTCCTTTACTTGATAAGTAGTATACTAGGGTATAGTATATTTCAAAGTGTAAATAGATGCTATTCATAAACAGCATGAAGCAATATTTTAGGATATTTAATGAAAAACGATAGTCGTATTCAGTGGGAACATTCTCATAATTTTGGTATTGACAGTAAGCTCCATGAAAACAAAGTAAAGCTCGTTTTTTGGTTAACAACCGTCATTATGGTACTTGAAATTACCGCTGGAACTTGGTCAGGCTCTATGGCCCTGCTTGCTGATGGATGGCATATGGGAACTCACTCTGCGGCATTTCTCATTGCTATTTTTGCATACTCTTACGCTAAAAAGCATGCGAACAATAAGGACTTTAGCTTTGGAACAGGCAAGGTAAACTCTTTAGGTGGCTTTGCCAGTGCTATTGCCTTAGCAATTGTTGCATTGATGATGATAATAGAATCTGTTCAACGATTAATAGAACCACAATCAATTCATTTTAATGAAGCAATTGTTGTTGCGATTATAGGTTTAGTCGTCAATGTCGCCTCTGTTTTTATCCTACATGATGATCATCATCACCATGGAGAACCCCACCACCATCATGATCACGACCATAATATGAAAGCAGCCTACTTTCACGTACTGGCCGACACGCTAACCTCTTTATTAGCCATTGTTGCTTTATTAGTAGGAAAATATATTGGCTTATTATGGATGGACCCATTAATGGGGATTGTTGGGGCAATAGTCATTTTCCGTTGGTCTTATGGCTTAGTTAAGGAATCCAGTGAAGTTCTTTTAGATAAGTCTGTGAAAAAGCCAACTCTCGATAAGATTTCAGATGCATTAAGCAAAAAGAACACTGTGATCAACGATATTCATGTATGGAAAATAGCGACAGGTCACCAGGCTGCAATTCTTAAAGTGACATCAGGTGAACCTCTAAAGTCAGAAGAATATGAAATTATTTTAAAAAGTTTCTTACCTCAGCTCTCACATATCTCTATTGAAATACGTAGTTAACGTTTTTTCAAATGTGACTTTGATTAATTAGCTTTCTCTTTACTTTGGTTTTTTGGCAGCTTCAATGATAATAAAGTTGCCATAGCCACAAATATACTTGATATCCATAAACAGGCTTCTAGGCCATAATTTTGATATACCCAACCTGAAAGCACTGTACCAATTAATCTCCCCATAGCATTAGCCATATAGTAAAAACCAACATCAAGCGATACACCGTCACTACCTGCATAACTGACGATGAGATAGCTATGTAAAGAAGAGTTAATAGCGAAAACAGCCCCAAAAATCAGTAGTCCTATAATGATTGAAGCTTGAATATGAAAATTAAAATGCAAGGCCAAAGCAATCACAGCAGGTATTAATGTTAAGTAGCTTGCCCATAAAAATGCTGACCTACCCGTTGGCACATTACCTTGCTTTTCCCTCGTGCCTTTTCCGGTAATAATAGGCGCAACAGACTGAACTATGCCATAGCCAATGACCCAACTTGCCATAAAACCTCCAACCCACCAATGATCCCAATTAAAGGTCACAGCTAAAAAAACGGGTAACGCTACGACAAACCAAACATCTCTTGCACCAAATAAAAACATTCGAGCAGCAGAAAGAATGTTTATTGACGAACTCTTAGAGAAAATATCATTAAATTTAGGTTTATTTGTCGCCTTGCCCAAATCATCTTTTAAGGCGATTAAACTAAATACCCACACTATGGCTAATAGTGAAGCCATTAAGATGATTGCACCTTTAAATTCAAGCAAGGTTAGTAACAAACCTCCAAGAAAGAACCCTACACCTTTTAGCGCATTTTTAGACCCTGTAAGTATAGCAACCCACTGATAAAGCTTACCTTCAGCGCCTACTGGAACAAGTAACTTTATCGAGCTTTTCGCACTCATTTTATTTAAATCTTTAGCGATACCTGATAAAGCTTGTGCCGCCATTACATAGATAACTGTTAGCATTTCAGCAGGAACAACAAGCATACCAAGCGCAATTATTTGTATGGCTAAGCCAATGTTCATGGTTTTGTTCAAACCAAGTCGTGCACCTAGCCAACCACCAACAAGATTCGTAATAACACCAAATATTTCATAAAATAAAAACAGCATGGCAATATTTAAAGGGCTATATCCTAACTGATGAAAATATAGCACTACGAGCATGCGTAGTGCACCATCGGTTAAAGTAAACGCCCAGTAATTACCTGTTATCACCAAATATTGTTTAATTTGCGGTGATAACGCTTTGAGTGATAAAAGCCCCATGATTAACCTTTGTCCGCCAAACCAACCATACGTGCTAGCTCAGCCGTTCTATTGGCATAGCCCCATTCATTGTCATACCAAACATAAAGTTTTACTTGTGTACCATTTACTACCATCGTTGATAATGCATCAATGATGCTAGAACGTGGATCAGTTTTATAATCAATAGACACTAGTGGTCGTTCTTCATATCCCATGATGTTTTTCAATTCACCTTGTGCTGCTTGTTTAAGTACTTTATTTACTTCTTCAACAGTTGTAGCTCGTTCAACTTCAAAAACACAATCTGTAATTGATGCATTAGTTAAAGGAACTCGTATTGCATGACCATTTAACTTCCCTTTTAGTTCAGGAAAAATATGCGTAATTGCCGTAGCCGAGCCAGTTGTTGTCGGAATTAAGCTCATGCCACATGCTCGTGCTCTACGTAAATCCTTATGGGGGGCATCTAATATGGTTTGCGTATTAGTAATGTCATGGATAGTGGTCATTGAACCATGCTTAATACCTATTTTTTCATGAATAACTTTGACCACTGGCGCTAGGCAATTAGTGGTACATGAAGCTGCTGTTACGATAGGATGAATAGCTTTGTCGTATAAATTTTCATTTACTCCCATAACGATATTCAATACACCATCTTCTTTTACAGGAGCTGTAACCACAACACGCTTTACACCTTGATCTAAATAGGCTTGTAACAGCGCTTTCGTTTTTATTTTTCCTGATGCCTCAATTACTACATCACACTTAGACCAGTCAGTGTCTTGAGTCGCTTTGTTTTGCGTGCAAGGAATAGCCTTGTTATTGATAATTATTGAATCGCCTTCATGATTCGCCTCATGATGCCAACGACCATGTACTGAATCAAACGTCATTAAATGTCCAAGTGTTTCAGCATTTCCCGCAGGATCATTGATTTGAATAATCTCTATATCATCCCAATCAAATGCTGCACGCATTGATAAACGTCCCATACGGCCAAAACCGTTAATACCGATTTTAATTGTCATAAATCTGTCCTGAATGTTGTTAAAAATTATAAATAAGTATTGAAATAATCAAGCTGTACTGGGTGTTTTAGCGCTTTAGGCCGTATTTCCTGTACTGCTTCAATTACCTTTTCACCTGACCACCCAAAAGCTAAAAGTATAAGTCCAATCACTAATCCTGTTCTGCCAGAGCCACCTTTGCAGTGAACAGCAATGGTGCCCTTGTTATTTATCACCTCTAAAATGTTAGCCTTTTGAGCATCCCACTGAGATTCAAAGGCTTGGCTTGGGGCAGCATCATCTAAAATGGGTAATTGAACCCACTCAATTCCTTGCTTTTCACATTCAGTTGGTAAAGAGAGTGCATTGTTTTTTTCCATTTCTTCGTCAAACATCAACGTAATAAGCATGTTAGTACCTGCTTGTTTAAGTGTTGATATAGACTCAACTAAAATAGAATCTTTCGTGCCTGGGCACGGGGTAAATATAAGTTGGCTACCGTTTTCAAGTGCCAAAATATCAAAAGGATGTGACATTATTTTTCCTATCGTTAATTATCTGTGCAATGTATTGATTTACAGTTATTTGCATAAGGTTTACTTTCTATTTGAATGGTGACGTGAGAAACATTAAATTCATGTTGGATAGTAGATGTTATCTCTTCGAGTAAATTTCCATCATTTAAACAGTTAACTTTTGCTATTGCTGTAACCATAATTCAATCTCTTGACGGTGGGGAATAGAGCCACTATGCACATTAACTTCATCAATAATTACAGCAGGAGTACTCATTACGCCATACCCCATAATTACTTCAGGATCAGTTTCTTTGATTACGTGTACATCTACATTTAATTCAGTAGCTATTTTTGCAATAACTTCAATGGTTTTTGTACATTTTGCACAACCAGTACCTAATACTTTTATTTCTTTCATGATTTTTCCTTAAATAAAGGGGGTCAGATAATTAAAAATCCAACCAATTAACGTAAATGCAACGAGTAGAAGTGCAAAAAGTACTACTAGTAATCGCCACTGCATTACTTGTTTTAATAAAATAAATTCAGGAAAACTTGCTGCCACAGTACTCATACAAAAGGCGAGTGTTGTTCCAATAGGAAGTCCTTGTTTAATTAAACTTTCCATCACAGGAATTACACCTGTGGCATTGGAATATAAAGGTATACCTAATAATACGGCAGATGGAACTGACCACCATTGACCATTACCTAAATGCTCTTCAATCCAGCCATCAGGAACAAAACCATGTAACGCAGAGCCTAGCCCAACACCAATGATCACCCATTTCCATACTCGGCCAAAAATCTCTAACATTTCCTCTTTGGCAAAGGTATGTCGCTCTTTTAAAGACAAGCTTTCAACCTGTTTGGATTGAACTGTAGAGGAAGCCTTTTGACCACGCTCTAAAGCTTTCGCAGCAAAGGATTGCAACCAGCGCTCAGCCCTAATAGCATCAAGGAAAATACCGCCTAAAATCCCAACAGACATACCAACAACCACATACAGTAACGTGAATTTCCATCCTAATAAGCTTAGTAACAGCAAGACCGCAACTTCATTGATTAGCGGAGAGGTAATGAGAAATGACATAGTGATGCCAACAGGAATACCTGCTGACGTAAAACCTAAAAATACAGGAATACTTGAACAGGAACAAAAAGGGGTTATTGCGCCAAAACTAGAGCCTAATATGTAACCGACACCTTTATGTTTATCGGCTAAATAATCACGAACACGCTCTACATTTATTGATGCTCTTATCAATGCAATGACGTAAATCATCACTAGTAATAAAAAGAAAATTTTGGTGGTGTCTTCAATAAAAAAATGAAGTGCATCGCCTAATTTTGTTGCTTTCGACAATCCAAAAACATCAACGACTAACCATGTGGCTAAGTCAGTAAATACCTCAAACATGGCTTTCCCCAAACCAGCCTTGTGTACGGTTAATAATATAAACTAATGACAACATAACAGGCACTTCAACCAATACCCCAACAACGGTCGCCAAAGCTGCTCCAGAATGTAAACCAAAAAGGGATATAGCCACCGCAACCGCTAATTCAAAGAAGTTAGATGTACCTATCAAACATGCTGGAGCCGCTATGTTATGTGGTAGTCTCATCCATTTTGCTGCTAAGTACGCGATAATGAAAATACCGTATGTTTGGATCATTAGAGGAATGGCAATTAAGCCAATGGTTTCAGGTTCAGAAATGATGGTATTTGCTTGAAATCCAAATAATAACACCACTGTTGCTAACAGGCCGATAACCGACCAAGGCTTTAATGTTGATAACAATTCATTTAATGATTGTTCACCATTACCATTATTCAGGATTTTACGAGTCACTACTCCTGCAATTAAAGGCAGCAAAACATAAAGCACTACAGAAATCATCAACGTTTCCCAAGGAACTTGAATATCACTTACACCAAGTAAAAATGCCGAGATAGGTGCGAAAGCAAAGATCATGATCACATCATTTACTGATACTTGAACCAATGTATAGTTCGGATCACCTTTCGTTAACTGTGACCATACAAATACCATTGCAGTACAAGGGGCTACGCCCAATAAAATCATGCCAGCGATGTATTCTTGTGCAGATGCAGGATCAACTAAATCAGCAAAAAGGAAAGTAAAGAAAAACCAACCTAAACCAGCCATGGTGAAAGGTTTAACCAACCAGTTTATGACAATAGTTAACACAAGCCCTTTAGGGTTTTTACCCACATCTTTTATCGCTGAAAAATCAATTTGAACCATCATGGGATAAATCATCACCCAGATGAAAACAGCGACTACAATGTTAACGTGTGCAATCTCAAAGTTGGCAATCACTTGAAAAGCATCAGGTTGCCATAAGCCTAATACCACACCAAGCACAATGCTTAAGCCAACCCAAACCGATAAATAACGCTCAAAAATACCCATTATTCAATCCTTTACTCATTCTTTATAGAAAATTTATTTACAGAAATTTGCTCGATTAGGTCTATTTTGCATATTAGCTAAACGCTGAAGTTCGTTACTAACCAGAGGAACATTATTCTCTGTTGTTTGTGCAATCACAGATTTAGCCCATAACGGTAAGTCAGGATTGATACGATAAAACACCCACTGACCGTGCTTTCTATCAGTTATCACTTTAGCTTTTTTCAAAACAGCTAAATTACGTGATACTTTGGGCTGGCTATCTTCTTCCATCGCTTCCATTAACTCACAAACGCAAAGCTCACCATGATAATGCGTCAACATTAACGTTTTCAGTCGGATATCATCAGTTAGGCTTTTATAAAAGGAGATGGGGTCAAATTCGTCACTTTTGACATCAATTGAGGTTTTTGTATCACCACAACTGATCTTAGCGTCCTTTTCTTCAACCAAAATAAACATAGATAGACGGTTGTTAAGCTCGTTTAATGTTGTAGAAAAAGGGTTACTACCAGAACGCTCTTTTGGATCGGGAAAATCCCAAGCTAACTGCTTAACGGCATTAGGGTAGCTGCGACATTCATTATTAGCTTTATCGCATAGTGTAATGACGTAATCAAATACTTGACCTTCAAAGACATTCACACTTTTAGACACTAAATCGTTAGTATCTAAGCCAAACTTTTCTAAAGCATCAATCGCACGAACATCAACGGCATCAGGTTTAGTACCTGCACTAAAAACATTAAATATGTCTCCCGCTTTATGCCGCAATAACGCTTCAGCCATTTGAGATCTAGCCGAGTTTGCAGTGCAAAGGAAAAGGATTTTTTTATTTTTTAGGCTTTTCATATGAAACCTTAGTTATTTGCATGTGAATTATTATATATATGAAAAATCACATATACAAGCATTGGCATATAAAAAGATTTAAATCTGAAGCATGATTTAAATTTTATAAACGAACTTTTCGTACAAATAGATTCTTAGTGATTTCGAGGGGATGAGCACAAAACCCCTTTTAGATAAATCAGTAGATATTTCAACTTTAGAGGAAATATCTACTGCAATTAGTGCTCAATAAACTGTTATTAATGATATCAATGTTTGGAACATAGCCAATTAGAACAAACGCTATTCTTTCAGTTTCATCAAAAGAGCCATTAGTTAAAGAGGAATATCAAAAAATCCTAATGAATTCTTCACCTCAACTTTCTCATGGGTCTATTGAAATACATAATAGGTAAATTGATTTCATTTTCGAGAATATTTTAAATAATTCTCGTTTTAATATTACGATTACTTAGGTAATCGTAATATTAAAACGTTCTTTAGAAGCATCTCATTCATATAGAATTCTCCAAGTAATCCATATCACAAAATGGTCGAATACTTGCGGAGAAATATGATTGATGAAGAATGATTGGGAGTTTTCGTGCGTCTTTATGGTTTAGCAGTGTTTCTTTAATGCCATTACTAAATTCACAATAATTGATCATAGACATAGCGGGTGATTCAACATGAATACATTCGAATATCAGCCTTTGCTGCTCAAAATAAAATATAAAAACCTGCTTCTCTGGAATATCTCTAATTGATATTTTAAGTGTTGGTAAATTACTGTTGATTTCTTCTGTTAAACTTGGGGATAAAGGAAAACCATATACCGCGTACCTTTTTCCTTCAATGTGAAATACATAAGGAACTTCATCATCACAAAATGAATCAAAATTGGTAAAAAAGTTAACTGTATTTAAAAACCAGCTTTTATGCTCGTCTATAAATGGACTTTCAGCTATGGCAATTTCCGAATCTTCATTATCCTGTTCAAGATTTTTGACTAATGATTCATCAAAATTATTTTCTCTAAAATTTTTCGGATAAAAAGTAGTCGCAATTAGTCGATATGCAATTTGATTAATTTTGAAATCACAATAAAGAATTGCTTCGTTATTGTTCAACGTTTTAAAATAAGGTTTCCAGTCAAGACTAAACTCACTTGGCGCTTCAATAATGTATTTCGATTCATTTCCTAAACCGAATAGCTCATAAAGAATAGAAATTAATCGAACCTTGCTTACATTAATGACTACCATTCCTTCAAGGCGTTTTGCCATAAACTCAATGCTTTTATGTAGATCATCAATAAGCAATTGATCCTCACATTCACAGATCAGAAGGTACTTTAACCAGTGATGTTGAATTGTCCCAAAAATTTTCGCACCACACATCTCTTTAAAGAGTAGTTCAGTTAAAGAATCATAATTAGGAGTACAATATATTGCCCTGGCTAATAAATCCTTTCCATGATCTTGAGGTAGATTGAGTGAGTTAGCGAGAAATTTCGATTGAAGTCTCAATTTGTGACTTAAGGTAAGAGCTGAAATCATCTAGTTATCCATAAATTAAAACAAACAACAGCCTACTAACGCCAGTTTGTTAATTA